>ERZ772960.470-NODE-470-length-36677-cov-5.090711_pt1 | contig 36677 bp, 33 predicted proteins | sample MGYA00580678_ERZ772960 | MGnify/ENA primary metagenome ERZ772960 (study PRJEB29015, sample SAMEA2737930) | human oral metagenome | biome: human oral; feature: human-associated habitat; material: dental | place: China | collected 2059 ... | reverse complement strand
AGGCATGGCACAATACGTCGATGCCATCAAGCTGTTAGAAGCAGCAAAGAAAGTGGAAGAGCACGCTTCACCTAACACATAACACAAAACAGCCACCTCTAACTCTCCAAAAAAGGGACAGGGACAGCCTTCGAGGGTTAATTTCTTACGCAACGTCTTTCCTTCTCCGTTAAAAGGAAGTGGAGATATTGCCCGATTTCGGGTTCTAATGAAACAACCATGGCTGTTGCTTGTAAATATAATGCTTTTTCTTGAAAAACAAAATCTATTGTCTACGCGTCAGGAATGACGAGAGCGTGAGAATACGACAGTTGCCGATAGTCTTCATGGCGAGCAAGTCTGCATCGCCGGTCAGCAGAAAATCGGCTGCAGATGCAAGCGAAAGCCCAAGCAGAAAATCATCTTTTTTATCGCGACAATGCTGCGTCGGCTCCGTGGGTGAGTAATACTCACAACGCTTGCGCAGAAAGGATAGCAATAATTGGTAGGAGGCTTCGCTGAAATACTTACGGAATTTGGGGCGGCACACTACAGCCATGATTTCCTCTTCCAGTTCCTGCGACATCACAATAGCCGTCTGGCCGTTTCCTATAATTTCTTTAAGTGGAGTTGTAACCCCGCCTTTTATCAAGAAACTTACCCAAAGGTTCGTGTCAACAACGATTTTCATAGGCTGCCATCGTAGCGTCTTTGCCTCACAGACTCACACTCCCTGTCTATCTCATCTTGTGTAATCTTCTCGGTACGAAAGACACCCAGCAACTCATCCATGTCCTTTTCCAACGCTTCCTGCCCATACGTCCTACCGCGCGACCTGCCCAATTTCTTGATGTAGGCAATAGCTTTCTTCATCAGGTCGGCGTCATCTGAAATATAGCCCAGCTGTCGTTGCAGTTCTTCGTTCAGTTGCAGTGTCGTCATGTTTAACCTTATGCTTTTAATAGTTCCACATGCAAATATAATATTTTTCTTGAAAATGGCAAACACTGTGACAAAGAAAATGTATCATTCTATTACAAATTAAAATATATTTTTTTATCTTTTTAGCGGTTTCTATCAGCATATTTTAGTAACTTTGCGGGCAAATAGTTCATATTTTTCAAAATCATCATGGCTGAAATAAAAAAAATCAAGACTGCCCTCGTCTCCGTCTTCCACAAAGATGGCTTGGAGGAGTTGCTTGCCAAGCTGCATGAAGAAGGTGTGAAGTTCGTTTCTACGGGCGGAACACAAAGCTTTATCGAGTCATTGGGCTATGAATGCCAGACCGTCGAGAGCATCACTACCTACCCGTCTATCTTGGGTGGCCGCGTAAAAACGCTGCATCCGAAAGTCTTCGGAGGAATTCTGGCACGGCGTGAAAATGAAAATGACTTAGCACAGATGGCGCAATACGAGATTCCGTCTATAGACCTTGTCGTTGTCGACCTCTATCCTTTCGAGCAGACTGTGGCAAGTGGCGCGTCGGAGGCAGACATCATCGAGAAGATTGACATCGGCGGTATCTCTCTGATACGTGCCGGCGCGAAGAACTTCAAGGATGTCGTCATCATTCCGAGCAAGGCCGAATACGGCATATTGCTCGATATACTCAAGAAGAAGGGTGCCCAGACCGACTTGACTGAACGCAAACTGTTCGCAGAACGCGCTTTCGGAGTCAGCAGCCATTACGACACCGCAATTCACAATTGGTTTGTAAATAATATATAACATATGGGATTTTTTTCTTTTGTCCAAGAAATAGCAATGGACCTCGGTACAGCCAACACCATCATCATCAGCGATGACAAAATCGTTGTTGACGAACCTTCCGTCGTGGCTCTTGACCGCAACACCGATAAAATGATTGCCGTGGGCGCCAAGGCAAAGATGATGTATGAGAAGACACACGACAATATTCGCACCGTACGCCCACTACGAGATGGTGTCATTGCCGACTTCACGGCCTGCGAGCAAATGATGCGTGGCCTAATCAAAATGGTTCATTCGGGAAGCAGGCTCTGGTCGCCATCGTTGCGCATGGTCATCGGTGTGCCATCAGGCTCGACCGAGGTTGAACTGCGTGCCGTCCGCGATAGTGCGGAACATGCCGACGGCCGCGATGTCTACTTAATCTTCGAGCCGATGGCTGCAGCGATTGGCATCGGCATCGATGTCGAGGCTCCTGAGGGGAATATGATCGTTGATATCGGCGGTGGCAGCACGGAGATTGCCGTGATTTCACTAGGTGGTATCGTCAGCAACAACTCCATACGTACAGCCGGAGACGATCTGACGGCCGATATTCAAGAATACATGAGCCGCCAGCACAATGTTAAAGTCAGCGAACGTATGGCCGAGCGAATCAAGATACACGTGGGGTCAGCACTGACCGAGTTGGGCGAAGAGGGCCCTGAAGACTTCACTGTCCACGGACCTAACCGTATCACGGCATTGCCCATGGAAGTCCCGGTATGCTATCAGGAAATAGCACATTGCCTCGACAAGACGGTTGCCAAGATTGAGAATGCCGTTCTTTCCGCACTGGAGAACACGCCACCCGAGCTCTATGCCGACATCGTAAAGAACGGAATATATCTTAGTGGCGGCGGAGCTTTGCTGCGCGGTTTGGATAAACGCCTGACCGAAAAGATAAACATTCAGTTCCATATCGCCGAAGACCCGTTGCACAGCGTGGCAAGAGGTGCAGGCATTGCACTTAAGAACGTAGACCGTTTTTCTTTCTTGATGCGATAAATCTGATGTTAGGTGTTGACGATTATCAGTTAATTTGCCAACACCTAACATCTCATGCTCAATTCAGGTATGCGTAATCTCTTAGACTTTCTGGCCAAATACAGTTATTGGTTGCTGTTTGTTCTATTGGAGGCTATCAGCTTTGTACTCCTGTTCCGGTTCAACAGTTATCAAGGAAGTGTATGGTTTTCATCAGCCAATATCGTGGCCGGGAAGATATATGACACAAGTTCGAAAATAGAATCCTATTTTCAATTGTCGAAGATAAACGAGCAGCTCACTCAACGTAACCTGTATTTGGAACAACGACTCGCTAAACTTGAAAGGGATTTGGGCGATTCCGCTGCCGATACTGCCAAGAACAAGAGCCTTTTGCTACAAAGTCTTCACCCTTACCGGCTCATTCCGGCCAAGGTGGTAGGCATGTCTTGGAACAGACGGGACAATTTACTGACCATCAACAAGGGGGAGGCCGATGGAGTGAAGAAAGACATGGGCGTAGTCTGCGGAACGGGCGTCGTTGGCATCGTCTATCTCACTTCAGCCCACTATGCCATTGTCATTCCCGTGCTCAATTCGCAATCGAATATCAGCTGCATTATCCAAGGACGCGGTTATTTCGGATACCTGCATTGGACAGGCGGCAACACATCTGAAGCCTATGTTGACGATGTGCCGCGCCATGCCCACTTCAAACTCTATGAGAACGTTGTCACAAGCGGCTATTCCTCCGTATTTCCAGCGGGTGTGATGGTTGGCAAAATCTTGCACGTCTACAATTCCACAGACCAGATGTCCTATCGCCTGAAAGTCGAACTGGCAACAGACTTCGGCAAGCTACGTGACGTCTGTGTGATTGATAACACAGCACTGTCAGAACAAGCAGACATCATGCGGGCTGCAGAAGACTCTATCCGCACGAGGGAGAGTGGCAAAGCAAACTAAAATCAAGGGAGGAAATAAGAAAATGAATACACAGTTACTAAGAGGAGTCGCCATCTTTGTGGCTCTATTGTTAGTGCAGATCTTGGTCTTCAACTATATCCATCTGTTCAACTGTGCCACTCCCTTACTCTATATCTATGTCGTATTGCTATTTCCACGCAATATTCCACGCTGGCTGGCACTGCTGTCCGGCTTCATCATGGGCTTCTTCATAGACATTTTTTCCAACACGCCGGGCGTCTCCATGGCTTCGACTACTTTCATGGGACTTATTCAGCCTTATATGCTCGTCCTCTTCCTGCAACGCGACAGTGCAGATGACATTTGCCCTTCGATCCGTTCATTGGGAGCAACCCGCTTCATCTGCTACACCTTTCTGATGGTACTCATCTATTGCACGCTTTTCTTCACACTTGAGACGTTCAACTTCTTCAACTGGCTGCAATGGCTTGAGTGCATTGCCGGCAGTACAACCATCACCGTGGTTCTTGCCATCACGCTGGAGAATTTCCGTTCAAAATGAAATCAGTCCTATTTTTTCGTCCCATAACAAAAGTATTACTTGACAGGTGAAAGACTATAATCTCGAAAACAGACGTTTTGTGATAGGCGGCGTGGCAGTGGCCATCGTGCTTATCTACATCGTCCGCCTGTTCACGATACAGTTACTCAGCGACGACTTCAAAAAGAACGCCGATAGTAACGCCTTTCTCAAGAAGATTGACTATCCTTCGCGCGGCTCCATCTACGACCGTAACGGCAAGCTCATGGTCTACAACCAGCCTGCCTACGACATCATGGTCGTGATGAACGAAGCCAAGAACCACATAGATACCCTTGAACTATGCAATGCGCTCGGCATAACTAAGAGCTACTTCATCAAGCGAATGGACGATATTAAAGACCGCAGCAAGAACCCCGGATACAGCCGCTTTACCGAACAACTCTTCTTGAGTCTACTGTCTGACCAAGAGTTCAGCATATTCCGCGAGAAGATGTTCCGCTTCCCCGGCTTCTACATACAGAAACGTAGTATTCGACAATACACCTACCCCTATGCAGCTCACGTCTTAGGCGACATCGGCGAAGTATCACCGGCCAACATCGAAGACGACGACTACTATCAGCCCGGAGACTATATCGGGAAACTCGGTGTCGAGAAGTACTACGAGAAAGAACTACGTGGTGAAAAAGGTATACGCATCATGTTGCGTGATGCCCACGGCAGGATACAAGGTAGCTACCGTAATGGGGAACTCGACCATCGCCCCGTAGCTGGCAGAGATCTCACCCTGAGCCTCGACTTGAAACTGCAGGCCCTCGCCGAACGAATGCTACAAGGTAAGATAGGAAGCATTGTCGCCATTGAGCCGGCTACGGGTGAAGTGCTCGCGATGGCATCGTCGCCCACCTATGACCCGCGCTACCTCATTGGCCACAAACGCAGCAAAGCCCACAAGGCGCTCTCCAAGGACGTATGGAAGCCACTGCTCAACCGCTCCATCATGGGACTATACCCTCCGGGGTCAACTTTCAAGACCACTCAGGCGCTCACCTATCTCACCGAGGGTATCATCACACCCAACACCATGTTCGCCTGCCATCACGGCTTCTTCTACCGCGGACTACACGTAGGCTGCCACGGCCACATCTCACCCCTCAATCTCGTCGAGGCCATCAGCACCTCATGTAATGCCTATTTCTGTTGGGGGCTCTACTATATGCTCGGCAACCGACGCAAATACGGTTCCGTACAGAACGCCATGAACCGCTGGCGCGACTACATGGTCAGCATGGGACTCGGCTACAAACTCGGCATCGACCTCCCCGGTGAGAAGCGCGGACTTATACCCAATGCCTCGTTCTACGACCATGCTTACCGTAATGCATGGAATGGCCTGACCGTCATCAGCATATCCATCGGACAGGGTGAGATTAATCTCACGCCTTTGCAGATAGCCAATCTCGGTGCCACCATCGCCAACCGAGGCTACTTCTACACACCACATGTCGTCCGCAAAGTGCAGGGCCTGCCCCTCGACACTGCCTACACCCGACGCCACCGCACCATGGCCTCCGAGCGTGCCTACCGCACCGTCATTGCCGGCATGCGCTCGTCGGTGCTCAAAGGTACCTGCCGCGACCTCGGTCGACTCCCATACGCCATCTGCGGAAAGACCGGCACCGCGCAGAACCACGGCCGGGACCATTCCGTCTTCATGGGGTTCGCACCAATGGACCGTCCCAAGGTAGCTATCGCCGTTTACGTGGAGAATGGAGGCTTCGGCGCCGACTTCGCCGTACCCATTGCAGGTGTACTCTTCGAGCAATGCATGACGGGCCGACTCTCACCATCTGCCGAGCATATGGCCGAAACACTACAACATAAAAGGATTGCTTATGGCACCCATGACAGGTAAACAACACAACATATTCAGATCGCTCGACTGGTGGACAGTTGTCATCTACGTCGCCCTACTCGCTTTCGGGTGGGTAAGTGTATGCGGTGCAGGCTACACCTACGGCGACACCGACATTCTCAGTCTCTCCACCCGTTCAGGCATGCAAATCGTCTGGATAGCGACCTCGCTCTTCCTCGGCCTCGTCATTCTCCTACTCGACGACAGGTTCTACGACACCTTTGCCTACGTCATCTATGCCCTCCTACTGTTATTGCTATTCCTCACCATCTTCAACCCTCACCAGATAAAAGGTTCACGTTCGTGGCTCGTATTCGGGCCCCTGCGCCTCCAGCCCGCCGAGTTCGCCAAATTCGCCACAGCACTCGCAGCCGCCAAACTCATGGGGTCATATGGCTTCGACATCCGACGCTGGAAGCACTTCGCCATGGCTTGCGCCATCATCCTCATCCCCATGCTCTTCATTGTCGCACAACGTGAAACCGGTTCAGCCCTCGTCTACATCGCCTTCTTCCTCATGTTCTACCGAGAAGGAATGCCCGGCAGTATCCTCTTCACCGGCATCGCAATGGTCGTCTACTTCGTCGTCGGCATCAAATACGAAGATACCCCGCTCCTTCACACGCCCACCTCGGTCGGCGTGTCCGTCGTCATGCTTCTCATACAGGTATTCACCGCCGCCATGGTCGGCATATACTGCCGCGACCGCCGCCTCATGTGGCATCTTCTCGGAGCAACAGCCGGCCTCACCCTTACCGCATGGCTCTTCTCCGCCTACGTCATACCCTTCGACACCGTACCCCTGCAGTTCGCTGTCAGCATCGCCGTCATCGTCATCCTCCTCCTGCGATGGCTACGCACCCGCATCACCACCTACGCCCTCATCAGCCTCTTCACCATCGGCTCCATAGCCTTTTTTCACTCCGCCGACTACGTGCTCAACAAAGTGCTCGAGCCCCATCAGCGCGTCCGCATCAACGTGCTCCTTGGTCTCGAAGACGACCTCAACGGCGCCGGTTACAACGTACATCAAAGCGAAATAGCCATAGGCTCGGGCGGACTCCGCGGCAAGGGCTTCCTCAACGGCACACAAACCAAACTCAAGTTCGTGCCCGAGCAAGACACCGATTTCATCTTCTGTACCGTCGGCGAGGAAGAAGGGTTCCTTGGCTCGGCCACCGTTCTCGTCCTCTTCCTCCTCCTCATTCTCCGCCTCATACGTCTTGCCGAACGGCAGCCCATGTCTTTCGGGCGCATCTACGGCTACGGCGTATTGAGCATCTTCCTGTTCCACGTCTTCATCAACGTGGGCATGGTACTCGGCCTCACACCCGTGATAGGAATCCCGCTCCCCTTTTTCAGCTACGGCGGCTCATCACTATGGGGCTTCACCCTCCTACTGTTCATCTTCCTGCGCATCGACGCCGGAAGAAACCTCACACGTATGCGCTGACTCCGGCCAGAACACTCGTCTTCCATGGCGGAAGATAGTAAAACAAAAAAGAATGCTCGTCGTCCAAGGGCGAAGCTAAAAAATGTAAAAAGAACGTTCGTCGCCCATGGGTGACGAAGGATATTTTAACAGAAAACATTTTCTTCCATGGAAGAAGATAAAAAAAAAGGAACTGTCGTTCGATGCTGTAGCGCTATCGGGTGGATTCTTTTACCCCAAGCTGGCGTATATACTGATAACAATGTTTACGCGCATCGGTAATGGCGTAATAGGTAAAAGGGGTTGGGGCTACTTATACTTCGGTCTGTCTGCTGCTTCGGTCAGCATCAGCCCCACATCGCTGATACCCGGCAGTATCTCACGTTTCATATTGTGCCTGATGCTGACGACGATACTGTCGCCGGCCGAAACTTGTATAGGGTTAAGCCCGAAGCGATATTGGTAATAACCCACACCCCCTACGCCCCGGCTGTTTCCGTTGTGGTCGATAAGCGAGCAGTCGATGGTATCGCTCTCAACGGTATGTCGGGGGTAGAAGTGTTTATCGACGATGAGCGTGAGGCCCATGAACGGGTAGGCGCCCGAGATGCGTAGACCGAGTTCGGCTGTATAGACAGCGCTGCGCGAGAAGCGGGCTATGTCGGCGAACATCAAAGTATCGTTGCGCTCCCAGCCTCCGACAGGCGTGTGCTGGTAGCGATCATATACCTTTCCGCCCGTGCACGATGTGAGGGCCAAGGCAAAGAGTAGCGGTATGATGGCGTTGCGCGTCTTCATGGTTTCGGGTCGGCGTCGGGCTGCGTGCGCGTGTCGGCAGGCTTTTCAGGGCGGCCATGATTACCTGCGTCGCGGGCGGGGGCGCGCTTTTTCTTCTTTCGCTTAGTCTTGTCGAAGCGGTTGATGTCGTCGACCAGCAGGTCTTTGGGCCTCTCGGGCGTCTTGGCCTTATCGTTCTCGAGGAGCGAGAGGGGCTTCTCTCCGCGCCGGTTCATGGCGATGATATCGTTGGCCCGGCGTGCTGTGATGGTTTCGAGATTGACGGCCATGTGCTTGTCGGTAGAATAGGCTACGCGGCCTGCCAGTATGTCGGATTTGAACTGATGGTAGTCGGTATCCTTCGTCTGCAATACCGCGTCGCGCGGCGGCATACGTCGTCCGGCTTCCATATAATCGTCCACTTCATAGTTCAGGCAGCACTTGAGCTTGGCGCACATGCCGGCGAGCTTCTGGGGATTGAGCGATACGTCTTGGAAGCGGGCAGCGTTGGTGCTCACGCTGACGAAGTTCTTCATCCATGTGGCACAGCACAGTTCACGGCCGCAGGGGCCTGTTCCGCCGATGCGCCCAGCCTCCTGCCGCGCACCTATCTGCTTCATTTCGATGCGCACGTGAAAGGCAGCGGCGAGGTCTTTGATGAGCTGTCGGAAGTCTACACGTTCGTCGGCGATGTAGTAGAAGATGGCCTTATTGCCGTCGCCCTGATATTCCACGTCTCCAATCTTCATCTTCAGGCCGAGACGCCGGGCTATCTCTCTGCTCTCAATCATCGTGTCGTGTTCGCGCGCCTTCGCCTCACGGAATTTCTCCATGTCTACCGGCTTGGCGATGCGATAGATACGCTTGATATCGTCGGTCGACCTAAGGTTTATCCGCTTCAACTGCAGCTTCACGAGGCGACCCGTCAGCGTGACCGTACCGATGTCATGCCCCGGGCTGGCCTCAACGGCCACCACGTCGCCTTTCGCGAGACTCAGTTTATTGACGTTATGATAATATCCCTTGCGCGTGTTCTTGAACTGTACCTCCACAAGGTCGGTGCTTTCGGCGTTTCCGGGCACGTCGGCCAGCCAGTCATATGTGTTGAGTTGCCGGTTTTGCCGCCCGCATCCTTTATGGCAGAGGCCGCGGTCGCAGCCCGTTGCCATCTTGAATTTCATATTCTTGAAGTCCATACGAAGTCTTTACTTTCTTATTAATAAAACAATCATTTGCAGTGCCAAGTCGAAGAAGACGATCTTCGCGTTGGCGTTCTGCCCTATGTCGCGGTGGGCCTTCTGTAGTAGCTCATTGATGTCTACCACATTGGCCTCGTTGATGAACCGTGCGAATTTACAAGAGAAGTTCTCTTCCTCCTGCGTCAGGTAGCACAGATGGGGTTGTCCGAAGTTATACATGAAGTTTTCCCTCACCATGCGCATCATATAGCGCAGGAGTCGGCGCTGCTTTTCGCGTCCGTAGCCAGCCACGGCCTCGCTCCACTGCTTCAGCTCCTTGATATTGCGCTGATAAGCCAGCCGCATGAGCATGATGAACATGTCGAGAAACAGTCGGTTTTCGTTGCCAGCCTCGAGGTTTTCGAGTGCGCGCAACCAGTTTCCGCCTGCGATGCGTGCGATGCGGTGGGCGGTATCGGCGTCGATGGCCCGCCTTTCTATGAGTGCCTGCTCCAGCGATGCGTCGTCAATGCGCTTGATATCGATGCGTTGCGTGCGGCTCTTGATGGTGTCAAGCAGCGCATCGGGCTCCTCACACACCATGATGAACACCGTTTGGCGCGGCGGTTCCTCCAAGAGTTTCAGCAGTTTGTTGGCGCATTCCACGTTCATTCGTTCAGGCAACCAGATGATGCTCACCTTGTAACCGCCTTGACTCGACTTCAGGCTGAGCTTGCGCGTGAGCTCATCGCTCTCACCTGCGCCGATGATGGCCTGCTGATTGGCCGCGTCCATACAGGCGAGCCACGCGTCCATGCTGAAATAAGGCGACTTGCAGAGCAGTTCGTGCCATTCACGCGTGAAGTCGTCGCTCGTCATCTTGTGCTCGGCCGAAGTACCCACAGGCTTAATGACGGGATAGGTAAAGTGCAAATCGGGGTGCTCCCAGCGGGCCAGCATCGCTTCGGCGTTGACAATGGCCTGCGAATCGGCAAGCAACGACGCTTCGCCATCGCGCTCACCCAGCAGATAAGAGGCAAAGGCGAGGGCAAGGGCCATCTTTCCGCTCCCCATTGGCCCGCAGAACATCAGCGTATTGGGCACACGTCGCTCGCGAACCAGCTCGCGGAGCCGGTCCTTGACGTCTTCCTGTCCGATAACCTCACTGAACTTCATGCCTTACAGAATTTCTCTTGCAATTTCCTTGACGCTGTCCACGGCCGAGACGGTATAGAAATGGATGGTGTGGAAGCCCGAAGCATAGAGCTCGCGACACTGGTCGATGCCCCACGCTATGCCCAACCGGCGGGCATCTTCGTCGCTCTTGCACTTCACGACCTCGTTGGCAAGCGCCTCGGGCAGGTCGCAACGGAACGTGCGTGGTACAACCGTCAACTGCGACAGCCGTGCCAGCGGTTTGATGCCGGGAATAATAGGAATCGTAATGCCTGCCTGACGGGCTCGACTGACGAAATCGAAGAACTTGCCGTTGTCATAGAACAGCTGCGTCACGGCATATTGCGCGCCCATCTCCTGCTTCATCTTCAGATACTGCATGTCCATCTCCAAGTTGGGTGCCTCCTCATGCTTCTCGGGATAGGCCGCCACGCCATAGGCAAACGGCGTTCCGGGATGCTTGATAGGCGTGTCGTCGTTGAAGAAACCCTCATTAAAGCGGTTCACTTGGTGCATCAGCTCCGTCGTGTGGGCATATCCGCCCGGCGTCGGCGTGAACACACGGTCGTCCTTGGCTTTGTCGCCCCGCAGCAGCAGCAAGTTCTCAATGCCCAGAAACTGTAGATCGAGCAGTTCATATTCGATATCCTCTGCCGTTGCACCACTGCATATCACATGAGGCACCACGGGCAGCCGGTATCTGTTCTGCAGAGCAGCGGCAATGGCCACCGTTCCCGGGCGACGCCTCACGCGATTGCGCTCGAACTGTCCGTTGGGCAGCTCCTTATAGACGTATTCGCTGTGGTGCGTCGTGATGTTGATGAAAAGCGGTTCAAGTTCTCTCAGCTTGTCAATCGTGGCAAACAGGCCATCGGTGCCGTTCCCTTTCAAGGGTGGCAGCACCTCGAACGAGAGCCCTCTCCTATCTTTATGTTGTTGAATAATGTCTATTACCTTCATACGCTCCTGCAAAGATAATAAAAAAAATAGAAACGGCATCAAACTGAAAATAAAAGCACGCGTGCCCATCGTATGATGCCAGTGAACCAACTTGCACAACCTGCTGATTTGTCTCGGCCATTATGCCTTTTCAATCTCAGCCATTTTACACGCTAATCTCAGCCATTTTGCCTCATAATATGACTGAGATTACAAGGTAAAATGACTGAGATAAATAGTCTATTGCAGCAATCTCCCCAAAAGCTATTCAGCAGTTTATAAAGGAAGACTATTGTCACAATAGCCTCCGCTGTTAACTATAACTGCATTTGAAGTCACTTTGCAAACATAAGTTCGGGGCACGGCATCATGAACCAATGACTTTGTATGATAAACCAAAACTCTGTCCGCCGCTATAAGTTGATTGGTACTCTGTATTATCTTGTTTATTGATTGATTAGATACTTGCCACTATCCATATCGACATAAAGTGTGGCATAATCATGCTGTCGAAGGATAGAGGCCGGACACTGCGTTGAGATATCACCATATACGGTAGCCTTGACTGCATTGGCTTTTGTTGAAGCCGGAACAATGCAAAAGATTCGGTCGGCAGAAAGAAGTGTTGGGATAGTTAATGTCAATGCGCATCGAGGCACTTCGTCTAAAGCAGCAAAACAGCCGTCGTTTACTTGTTGTTTGCGGCAAGTCAAGTCCAGTTCTACCTTCTTGATAGGTTCGGGGTCGTTGAAATCGGCTACATGCGGGTCGTTGAAAGCAATGTGTCCATTCTCGCCAATCCCCATGAATACAATGTCAATAGGGTGCGCACGCAGCAACTTATCGTATTCAGCACACGCCTGTTCTGCTGTCTTTTCCGTTCCAATATAGTGGACAGAGGCAAAAGGAACCTTATCAAAGATACTTCGTTTTAAGAAATTACCAAAGCCTTGCGGTGCATCGGCAGGAAGTCCGATGTATTCGTCCATGTGCAAAGCATGTATGCGCTGCCAAGCAATGTCGGGTGCAGCCGCTAATTCCGCAAGAAACTCATTTTGAGAAGGCGCTGCAGCGAATACAATATATGCCTCTTCTTTCTTTGCAAGGAGATGCCTCAAGTATGCAGCGGCTTCTTCTGCTGCTCCTTTACCCATTTCGGTTCTCGAATCGTATATATTGACGATTAATTTGTCTGTCTTAAAAGTTCTTGTTAACATGGTTATCTCGTATAAACTGTTGTTCCGTTAATGATGGTTTGTAATATGGTGATGTTATTGTCGAAGACGACGATATCGGCATCCATCCCTTTTCTGATTTTTCCTTTCCGGTCATCGACGTGCATGATTCGTGCAGGTGTTTCGCTCATCATGCGGACGGCATCATGCAATGTGACGTTTCCTTCGCGAATGACGGTACGTACCAACCGGTCGGCAGTAGCCACACTCCCTGCAAAAGCACTTCGATCGAGCAACTTGGCCACGCCGTCTTCTACAATCACTTCCTGTCCGTTAGTCAGGCTTCCCAATATGCTTTTCCCTTCAGGCATGCCGGCTGCACGCATGGAATCTGTTATCAAGGCAATACGTTCGACTCCTTTGATCTTGGTCACCAACTTCAACAGCGAGGAGGGGACATGAATGCCGTCGGCTATGATTTCTACGGTGATATCATCTTCATAATAACCGAATTCCAGTACGCCCGCATAGCGATAGGCATTTCGCCGGGTGATGCTACTCATGCACGAATAGAAATGCGTCAAGTGGGTAAGTCCGTTTTGATAAGCCTCTTGCATCTCCTCGAATGTGGCGTTGGTATGTCCTGCCGCAGCCAAGATTCCGCGCTCGCGCAGAACATTAACAAACGCATTAGCACCCGGTAATTCCGGTGCAAGACTCCAGCGGGCTATGTCGTCTGTGCGATTTAATATCTCCATATACTCTTCCGACTGCGGATTGCGCAGGTAACACTTATCCTGCGCGCCGCTTTGGAATGGAGAAAAATAAGGTCCCTCAAGATGCAGGCCGCCAAACTGCGCACCGTCTTTGTTATTTCGAACCGCATCTTGATAGGTTTCGAATGTCTCATAAAGCAATTCATTGCTACTGGTCAGTGTCGTCGGGTATAACAGTGTCGTACCGTGCGAAGCATGCATACGAGCTACTGTAAGATAAGCCGCCGTATTGCCGTCCATAAAATCGGCACCGCCTGCACCATGCGTATGCAAATCAATGAAGCCGGGGGCCACATATTTTCCTTTGGCATCAATAATGTCCACCGTTTCGCCCAATCTCGGAATCGTATCCAATACATCTACGATTTTACCATCTGCAATAAGCACACAACCTTGCTCGATGATGCGTGACGGGGTAATGACATTTCCGTGAATAATGGCACAATCTATGTTCATAAGCTATTATAATTATAGAGGTTTATGTTTTTCAATATCGTGATTTATAGGGCGTGTCAAGACGTGCTTGCATCCACTTCTCAATCAGATGGGGATCTTTTTTGAATTAGATCTATATCTTTTTAAAATTAGATGGGGATCTTTTTTCATTTACATCCCCCTCTCAGTGAATTTACATCTCCCTCTCCGTGAATTCCGTGCCGCGTCGGAATTTATTGCGAGGCGGCTCTCGCTTCGTTTCGTGCCGCGTCGGAATTAAATCAGAGGCGGTTCGGAATTAAAAGAGAGCCGCCTCTATTTTCAATCAGACGCGGCTCTCTTTTCGAGCAGAGGGGGAATGGCTGTTTTTATCCTCCCCCACGCTTACAGATAAAGCGTGTCAATTATTGCTGCGGAGCGGCTTCGGCATCCAAGCCAAGAGCGGCACGGGCATTCTTGTCGTCGGGATCGAGCTTGATAAGCTGCTCATAATAAGGTTTGGCCGCTTCAAGATCATTCTTGGTCACCCAATAATAATAGCCGAGATTGGCCAAGGCCGACTTTAGAGTCGTTATTTCATCATCCTGACGATCTGCCTTGTTGGCCAACAAATCTACTGCTTTTTGGAAGAACTCGGCCCCCTTTTCGTCTTGCCCAGCCTTTGAAGCCTGCATACCGGCCATGTTATTGACCCAAGCAGCAATGGTCGGCCACTTCTCGGCCATTTGTCCATAGATGCCATAAGCCTTGTCTAAATTGGCTTGTTTGCCGTCTCCACCCTTTTCTGCCTTTTGAACATAGATGTTGGCCAGCTTGGCATAGTCGGAAGGAGTGGCATTCTGGTTGTGAGCCATATAGACTTCGTTACATTCCAAAGCCTTGTCTTCCTGTCCCATTTCAGCATAGGTGTCGGCCATATACTGATAGGGTTTGTAGTCTTCCTTGTTCAAGTCGAAAGCCTTCTGATACTGTGCGATAGCCTCATCATATGCTTTGTTGCCTCGAAGTGCAAGTCCGTAGTAGATATAGTCGCGAGCACTTTTTTCAACCGAGTCCGTGTTGAGGACTATCTTGGCATAGTTGATGGCCTCGTCATACTTCTGCAAATCAACAGCACTCCAAAGCGCCACACGGTCGAAAGTAATGTTCTTAGCAAACTTCTGAATTCCTAACTTTGAGATATCAAGACTTTCCTCCTTCTTATTGGCCATATAGGCAGAGACTGCATACCCAACAAGATAATATTCTGCAAGGTCTTCCTTGTTCGACTTAGAGAAATACTCGAAAGCCTTAGCATAGTTGCCGGCCAAATAGAAGTTGTTTCCAGCTTCAGCCTCAATGGGGAAATCAGGGCAATTCTGCTTCAATAGGTTCAACGCCCGCTCGCTCTCTTCGGGACTCCGCTTTCTATAGACATTAGCATAGCGCATATAGCCCTGCGGATTCTTCGGGTCCATCGTCATGCTCTGCTCATACCACATAGCGGCATTACCACCGTCATCTTTCATCGCAGCAATGTCGCCTAAAAGAATATAAGCATCGCCAAAGTCCTTATATTTGGCTATCACAGCATTGCCGATGTTTGAAGCCTCATCATATTGTTTGTTAATCAACAAGGCTTCACCAAGAGCTACCAAAGCTTTTGGGTCTTTCTTAAACTCTTTCTGATAATCCTTGGTCAGATTCTTCAGCGTCTTGGCATCCATATTGGGATTGTCTTTCAAAGATTGCTCTATCGGCTTCAGCATCACACTGTAATTAGCATTCTGTGCCACAGCCGGAAGTGATAATCCCATCATCAGAAATCCAGCTACTACATATTTCATTCTTTTCATATTTTCCATTCTTTATAGATTAACAATAATCGATGTGCCTGCTACAAAGTATTGATAAGCAGGGGCTCCTATCAATTACCTTTTGACATGAACTGTTTTTATTGAGATGTCACCTCTGTAAGGCAGTAGTCCCGTCTTAAACAAAATCAACTGCCCCTTTGGTCCGGTCACATAATTGGCAAAACTCCAAGGGAGCGCCTTATAGGGATCAATCACAATTGCATAAAGCGTACGCGCAAAGGGATAACGACCGTCCAAAAGATATGCCTGATAAGGCTTCCAACTGTTCATTGGTGTGGCCTTTTCTTTAATAGATACAGACATGACATGAATATTCTTCTTAAAAGTGGTATTCGTCGAATCGCGCTTATCATTCAGCCAATTCGATCCAATAATACCGATTGCATTGATATTCTTGTTGACATAATCAATAACGGCCTTACTACTTTTGGCTGCGACAATATTATCGGCCGTAAGGTTCTTGCCACCCATGATAGAGTCAATGACATAATGCAAAGTAGCAGAAGCCGGATTATCAAACACGACTTCAATGTCTCCACGTTTAGATTTCGGATATAGCTCGCTCCATTTCTTGACTTCACCGCTCAATACTCGTTTAATATCATTAACCGTGATACAAGTATCCGTATTGTTTCGATTGACGATAAAAGCCAAGCCGTCATATCCGATAGGAAATACAGAAGGGATAAGATTCTTGGATTTGAAATAAGCCACCTCACCGGCTTTCAAAGCACGAGACGTAAAGAACAAGCAAGTCTTCAAATCCTGAAGTTTCTTGAACCCCGTTATATCATCGGCATAACGTGCTATCAGATGTGCTTTCGGGTATTCAAACTCAAACTGTTGTCTCTCCTCTTCGATAAAAGGACTGAAACTCTCGTCAGCGACAAACTCGATTGTCCCCGACGTAGGCGTATCAGTTCTACTGCCCTTGGTCTTTTTCCCATCACAAGATGAGAAAAAGACCAAAGTCAGGAATAGTCCAATAAATATATAAGATAATTTCTTATTCATTTATTTTAATTACTGTAACTTAAATTGTACAGGCACATTAAACTTCACACGAACGGCAGCACCATTCTGCTTACCGGGCGTCCATCTTGGCATGCTACTTACAACACGCGCAGCCTCACGGTCGAGTGATGGGTCTACAGGACGCGCTACACGAACATCCGTAATGGAACCGTCACGCTCGACAACGAATGAAATCGTCACACGACCCTGAATACCATTCTCTTGAGCTACGACAGGATATTTGACATGCGAATTGAGATACTGCAACAAAGCAGCCTGCCCACCGGGGAACGATGGCATAACCTCAACCACTTCAAACACTTTCTGCGTAACCTCTTCCTTAGGAGCAGGAGGAGGAGTATTGACGGCAATGTCATTACGAACAGCCTCGATGGTACGATCTTTAGTACCTTCATGGGTTTCCGTTCCGACAGCCACCTTGTCGTCCAACTGATCCATTTGCTTAAGTGTGTTAGACTCCTTTACAAGTTCATCTTTCTTGATAACAGGTGCAACGAACTTCTGTGTCTCACGAGCGACAGGAATTTCCTTCTTTGGTTGTACTTTAGGCTGTACAACCTCCTTTTTCTCGTGTTTCTTAGCCTCTTGTTGAAGCTTTGCAAGTTGCATTGCTTCCATATAAGCCTGCTGAGCCTCTGCGTTCTTCTGAGAAATCACTTTCCAAGCAAGAAAACCACCAACGAGAGCTGCAGCAATGACCAAAATCAAGAGCGACTTGATATTACGCCCTGTGGTCCCCTTACGAAGCTTATATGCTCCGTAAGCTTGGTTCCTATGGGCGAACACCATATCGACCCATTTGGGATCGTATAAATCTACTTTTGCCATTTGTTTCTGTTTTAAATAGTTTCGTTACTTCACCTATCAGAGTTTCACTCCTCTGAGCTTCAACAAGTGAAGATCATCAGGATTGAGTTTATCAATGACGTAAGTACCAATACTTAGAATCTGCATCTCGTCAAGTGCATCCACCATATTCTTATAAGAAGCGTTGTCTGAAGGCTTGATGATCACGGTCAAGGTAGGAATCTTGCCATCCTTAAGTTCTCCAGCCTTTAGCTTGCTAAGCTTCTTCATATAAATACTGTCAGGATACATCTTGGGATTATTAGCCTTCTCTGCGTTTAGCTCTTTCACAGCAAGTTCTATACGGGTTACCGGCTTAGTTCCGTTTGCCGTAGCATGATTTCTCAATACTTTACGGATACCGTCGTTGCCCCATGTCGTTTCTTTAATCCATGTTGGATTGTTATACTGAGGCTCACCTTCACCATAATATATCTTGTTGTCTGCTGTCACATAGATCGTAATTGCTTCAGAAGCCTTGGCTTCCGTCTTCTGATCATTTGTGACATTCTCATCATTACTCGGCATCGTCAACTCCATGGTCTGAGGCTTGCTGAGCGATGTACACAACATGAAGAACGTGATCAGCAACATGAGCATATCCACCATAGGCGTAAAGTCTACGCGGACAGTCATCTTTTTCTGTTTGCTTTCTTTTTTTGCCATTGATTAGTCCTCCTGTTTTTTAAGCTGTGTAATCATATAGTAATGGCTCTCATCCATATCTTGGAGTTCACTCATCACCTTCTTAACAGTCTTATAAGGTGTCGCAGCATCGGCTTTCAAAGCAATCTTGATATCCTCATTGACATGACGAGCAGCGTCTACCCATTGCTGGAACTCACTCATACCGCCCTTGATACTATCCATCGGAATACCTTTCGTTGGCAAGGTCTTCTGGCGCATCGAAGGTGAGGAAGCCAAATAGCTACTGAGTTCATTCATCGGAACACCGAATGTAGACTCTGTCTTGAAAGTCTTACTCTGCGCAGCAGTCAAAGAGACACCGAACTTATCGGCCATGTTATCTAAAACCTGACCTAATTGGTCAGTATTATCCAAACTCATGAATACCTGACCTTCGCCTGTCGGCTTGCCGGTCGCATCCTTTTCAGGATTGACCAGAATGGTCAGGACGCCGTTCTCAGGCACCTTGATTTCAGACACAGAACCCGGAGTGTTTACCTTTACCGGCTCATTCTTGACGAATGTAGAAGTCAGCATGAAGAAGGTAAGCAACAGGGTCATAACGTCTGACATAGGCGTCATATCGATCCAAACGTCACTTTTCTTAATTTTTACTTTACCCATAGCGATAAATTTTTAAAGGGTTAGCAAAAATTAAGCTTCTTCTGTGTGGTTAGCTTCGTATGTCTGAGCAATTGAGTAACCTACCTCGTCGAGTGCGTATGTCAACTTATCAACCTTGTTGGTGAAATAGTTGTAAGATACTACGGCACACCATGATGTCAAAATACCGAATGCGGTATTGATCAAGGCCTCAGAAATACCGGCAGAAAGAGCGGCAGAGTCAGCGCCACCACCTGCAGACAGTGCAGAGAACGATTTGATCATACCGGTTACAGTACCAAGAAGACCAGTCAATGTACCCAATGTTACGATTGTAGCAATGATAGGAAGGTTCATTGTCAGTGTAGGCATCTCAAGCTGAGTAGCCTCTTCGTGAGCCAACTGTATCTTGGAAACCTTCTGAGACTTTTTCAAGGCTGCATTTGCTCCACTCTCCATATTCTTATAAGCATCAAGAGAAGCATAAACAACATTCGCAACGGAACCTCTCTGTTTGTCGCAGAGCTGACGAGCTTTAGCAAAGTCATTTGCATTCAGCGCTTCCTTGATATTAACAACGAACTTAGGCAGAGAACCTGTACCGAAAGCCGTCTTCATTGCGAGAATGCGCTCGATAGACATTGCCAATACGGTGAGCAACAGAGCGTGGATAACCGGCACGATGAAACCGCCTTTGAAGATTGTACCCCATACGTCTGCAGGAGAACCATTGGAGTCACCACCTTGGAAGTGGCTTGCATGACCGAACCATGTGTAGAACAAAGTAAAAGCGATAACTAAGCAAACGGCGATAATCCAGAATGCACTTCTTACTCCCTGAAAGCCCTGAGATTTCTTAGGGCCGACTGTTTTTTGTGTTGTTGCCATAATTTTAAAATAAAATTTAGTTATTATAATATGTTGATATTTAATCCTCTTGTTTTATCATATCCAAAAGTCTTGCCTACTACTTTATGAATAATATACTTGGCAAAGATAGCAATTTATGAACAACTACATCTCTAATTAAGAAGTTTTAACGAGAGATTTTCTTTGCCTATCTCTCCCATTGGCTGCTTCTCATTTCAATTTTGCCAGAGTCTCTTTGATACGGCGCATGGCCTCCTTGATATTTTCATCGCTCGTGGCATAGCTCATACGGAAACATTCCGGAGCACCGAACGCATCTCCGCTAACGGTTGCAACGTGTGCCTTATCCAACAAATAGAGTGCAAAGTCTGTCGCATTGTGAATGGTCGTCACGCCGTCACTCTTACCAAAGAAACTGCTGCACTTCGGAAACAAATAGAAAGCGCCCTGCGGCTCATTGACCTCCAAGCCCGGAATATCCTTGGCCAGCCGCACTATCAAATTCCGACGGCGTTCGAATGCCTTCCTCATTTCTTCTACGCAGACTTGTCCCAATGTATAGGCGGTCTCAGCAGCTTTCTGGCTCACCGAGCACGGGCCACTGGTATATTGCCCCTGAAGTTTATTGCACCCTTTGACGATCCACTCCGGCGCAGCGATATAGCCTATACGCCAGCCTGTCATGGCATAGGCTTTGGAAACTCCGTTCACAACAATCGTGCGTTCTTTCATACCATCGACCTTAGCGATGCTGGCATGTCTACCGATATAATTAATGTGTTCGTAAATCTCATCGGCCAAGACGTAGAGCCCATCGTGTTGCTTGACAACATCAGCCAATGCAGCCAGCTCCTCCTGTGAATAAACGCTACCCGTTGGGTTACTCGGCGAACATAGAATCAGTAGTTTTGTCTTGGGCGTAATCGCCGACTCCAATTGCATGGGCGTCATTTTGAAGTTCTGCTCGAAACCGGCACTCACGAACACAGGATTGCCACCGGCCAACTTGACCATCTGCGGATAGCTCACCCAATAAGGTGCAGGGATAATAACTTCGTCACCGTCGTTGATCAGTGCCATAATCGTATTGCAGACGCTCTGCTTGGCACCATTGCTGACCAAAACTTCATTGACCGTATAATCCAACCCGTTCTCTCGCTTTAGCTTTTCGACGATCGCTTTTCTTAAGTCGGGATAGCCCGGCACCGGAGAATATTTTGAATAGTTCTCGTCCACGGCTTTCTTGGCAGCAGCTTTGATGTGCTCCGGCGTGTTGAAGTCGGGCTCTCCCACACTCATATTGATAACATCGATTCCCTGCGCCTTCATCTCGCTACTCTTCTGCGACATCGCAAGTGTTGCCGATGGTGCGAGTCGGTTCAAACGGTCTGATAATTGTCCCATAGTTTCACAGTCTCTGGTTTTAATCTGATACAAAAGTAATCAATTTATTCGTTACAGCGACGATTTGTCGATGTTTTTTTTGCAAAACATTCCTTTCGTGCACATTCTGAACAAAATCTCTATGCAGACCGTCAAGAAAGCATACATAAAAATTCTTTACATTATTAAGGCGAATTCAAATTTGCTACGCATTCTTTTCAAATTCTCTTATAAGACAATTTAAATTCCCTTATAAGACAATTTAAATTCTCCTATAAGGGAATTTTTACTCTCTTCAAACCGTTGATTATCAGCGAGTTACAGAAGTGATTTTTTGGTTCTAAAAAAGTGCGAAAATATTTTACTTTTCCGGATTTTTCAATGATTTCTTTTCCTCGGCCTCGCGCTTCCTGCACGCCCACACCCTAAGGCGCTCACCGCCACGTCATTTCAGACGGAGCGTATGTCCCATGCGGTCACGCTTGGTCTGAAGATATTTCTTATCGTATTCGTTCGGCTTGACTTCTATCGGCACATTCTCCACGATTTCCAGTCCGTAGGCCTCCAGCCCGACGCGCTTGGTGGGATTGTTTGTCATCAGTCGCATTTTATGAATGCCGAGATGTCGTAACATCTGTGCACCACAGCCATAGTCGCGCTCGTCGGGCTTGAAGCCCAGATGTACGTTCGCGTCCACCGTGTCGTAGCCCTGTTCCTGCAATTTATAGGCGGCCATCTTGTTCATCAGACCGATGCCACGGCCCTCCTGCTGCATATAGATGACGGCACCTTTGCCTTCTTTCTCTATCATTTCCATGGCCTTGTGCAGCTGCTCGCCACAATCGCAGCGCAGGCTGCCGAGGGTATCTCCCGTGGCGCACGAAGAATGCACGCGCACCAAAACGGGTTCTTCCTCCGTCCACTGACCCTTGACGACGGCCATGTGCTCCAGTCCATTGCTGGTCTGGCGGAATGGTATCAGGCGGAAATGGCCGTAGACAGTGGGCAAATCGACTTCTACGCCCACTTCAATCGTCGTTTCCGTCTTCAGCCGATAAGCAATCAGGTCTTTGATGGTGATAATCTTCAAGTCCCATTCGCGGGCACGGGCCACCAGCTGCGGCATGCGCGCCATCGTACCGTCTTCGTTCATGATTTCCATCAACGCGCCCACCGGATAAAGTCCGGCCAACTTGCAAAGGTCTACGGCTGCCTCGGTGTGGCCACTGCGGCGCAGTACGCCGTTGTCCTGCGCATACAGCGGATTGATATGCCCCGGCCGCCCGAAAGTCTGCGGGACAGAATTCGGATCGGCCAATGCCCTGATGGTTTCTGCACGGTCGTGTGTAGAGACGCCCGTCGTGCAGCCTTCGAGTTTGTCTACGGTTATCGTGAACGGTGTCCCGAGCATCGACGTGTTGTCCGCCACCTGATGCGGCAAGTCAAGCTCCTCTGCCCTCGACAGCGTTAGCGGGGCACAAAGCACACCGCGGGCGTTCTTGAGCATGAAATTCACTTTTTCCGGGGTAATCTTCTCCGCGGCGATGATCAGATCGCCCTCGTTCTCGCGGTCTTCATCATCAACGACGATGACAAACTTCCCCTCTCTGAAATCTTTTATGGCATCTTCGATGCTGCTTAATCTGAAATCTTCCATAATTGTTCTTAATCTGATGTTTCGGTCTTTCAACCTCTCCTATAATATAAGGTAGAAGAAAGTTATTTCAAACTACCTGCTTCAATTCTGTTTATGATTTTACTGTTTGTCTGTCCGATGGTCTTCAAGTCGTGAAGTAACCGCAGGCGGAAACGCCACATTCTACAATAGAAGAAGATACCCAAGGGCAACACGAGGGCCGACAGCATATTCAGCCATCGCCGCTCAAATGGACGCGTGTGTGCCTTGACAGACAAGACCGGATAATTGTTCAGCTCATTTAGGATATAGACATCTCGCGTGTTCGACAAATCGGCAATAACCGCTTCCAACTCCTCGCTGATGCGCTCTACCTCATGGTCGGGCCGATATATGAAGAACACTTTTATCGGGTCGGGCGGACGTTTCAGCCGATGATATGCGGAATAGTCGGCAATCTCCTTGCTAACTGTGCGCAACCGCTTGACATCTTCTTCGTATACAGGCTCGTCAATGATGACTTCTTTCCCGAAGACATGCCGTTTGAGTCGCAATCCCAATAGCTTGAAAAGCCTGTCACGATACAAATCGAGATTGAAGACGGCCGAATCGTTCGAAGCCTTATAGGTGAAGAACACGGCAAGCGGTGCCAACACCGCGGGAGCCAGTCCCTTACCGAACCATACGGTCCAGATACCGCTTCGTGCCATCTTGGATCCCGAATTATCGAGAATGTAATAGACAATGAACACCAGCACGGAGATGATGACAGGTATACCCAATCCGCCTTTCCTGATGATGGCCCCCAATGGTGCACCGATGAAAAAGAATATCAAACACGACAAGGCCACGCTGAATTTGCTGATGGCTTCCATCTCGTGGAGACGGATAAGGCGGTCGCCGTCTTCGGTGAACATGCTTTTGAAGTCCAAATCGCTCACTGCGCCTTGCACCTTGCTCATAGCCTCGCTCAACACCTGCTGCTTCTGCTGCACCGTTAACTTGCTGAATACCGAGTCTATGCTAAAATCTTTTGCCTGTCCGGCTTTCACGGCCAGCATAGAATCCCGCCGATTAATGTGTGGTATGAAATACAAACTCAGCCGGGCATCGGCATAATACTGCCGTCCCACGCTGTCGTAGCTCTGTTCCAACGAATCTTTGTCCCTATAAATCCGGGCAAGACTCTTTCCGCGTGCATCGTTCGACAAAGCCGAAGCATCAGCCAAGTTAAAACCTCCGTCAAAGTCGAGCACAATCTTTTTACCCGTGAATGTTTCCCGCCGATAAGGAACAGCGGCACTGTTCCCGAAAGCATCGTTCTGCATGTTCTCAAACCATTCTCCACTCCACAGCGTTAATATCAGATGCTTCTTCTCTGCCGTCGCCTGTAGCATCCCCGAGTCAGCCAATATGATAGCTTGATCTTCATAGCTACCCGTCATTCGATAAATCATGATGCCATAAAGCTTACCCGTCTTCAAGTCCTTATGCTGAACATACAGGTTACAGTTCGGTATACCGTCGTAGAAGATTCCCTCTGGAATTTCAAGTTCCGGACTCTTTTGTTTCATCGAAAGCAGCAGTTGTCCAATCCTATTGTTGGCCTCGGGCCCGATGTTGTTCTGAAACACAAACGAAATGCCACAAATCATCAACGTAATCACAATGAGCGATCTGAAAGCCTGCATTAACGAAATCCCCGCGGCTTTGATGGCTGTCAGCTCACTACTCTCACCCAAATTACCGAATGTTATCAACGACGAAAGCAAAATGGCCAGCGGCAACGCCTGAGGCACCAGCATCAACGCCATATACCAAAAGAATTTAGCCATGATTTCCATGGAGAGTCCCTTGCCTATCAACTCTTCGACGTATCTCCAAAGGAATTGCATCATCAGCACAAACTGACAAATGAAGAATGTGCCCACGAAGAGTAAACCAAACTGTTTGGCGATGAATATATCTAATTTCTTGATTCGAATCATTTGAAACTACTTTCCTTTCGTTTCGCGACAACATGCCGACTTCGCTGCAAAAGTAGCATAAAATTATCAGATTGCCTTTCTTTTTTGTGTTTTTTATCAATATCACCCCTAAAACATCACACAATTTTCTGATATTTTTTTGCGGTTTCAAAACTTTGTGCTATCTTTGCACCCGCAATTGACAATCAAGTCGAATGTGATGGCGGGATAGCTCAGCTGGTTAGAGCGTCGGATTCATAATCCGGAGGTCGTGGGTTCGGGTCCCACCCCCGCTACATTCTTCCTCCCTATAACTTATTGGCTATAGGGATTTTGTCTTTATAGGGCACGAAATCGGCTTATTTGAGGTGCTTATAACCCTCGTCTGTGAGAGTTATTTGAAGTATCTTACTCGGTTCTGCTTCCAAATCCTTACAAAACTTCATTGATAATAACAGAAAATCTCTGTAACTCTATCTGTGGTAATCATCGCTTCTATATATTTTGTAATTAATTGATTTACAACTATACTACTTAAAAAAACAATAAAAGCGGCGCATATTCGGAATAATTTATTAATTTTGCAATTGGAAAATAATGAATATTCGACTATAGACATGAACGTTTTAGAATTAAGTGAACAGGAGATTATCCGCAGACAGTGCCTCCAAGAATTGCGAGGCATGGGCATCGATCCCTATCCTGCGGCCGAATTTCCTACGAATGCATTCTCAACCGATATCAAAAAAGAATTCAAAGACGACACCGAACCACGCGAAGTAGTGATTGCGGGCCGCATGATGAGCCGCCGAATCATGGGAAAAGCCAGTTTCGCAGAGCTGCAGGACAGCAAAGGGCGTATACAAGTTTACATCTCACGTGACGACATCTGCCCCACAGACGACAAGGACCTATATAACAAGGTATTCAAAAAGCTACTCGACATCGGTGATATCATCGGCGTGAAAGGCTTCGTTTTCCGCACTCAAACGGGTGAAATCAGCGTGCATGCACGTGAGATCAAGCTTCTCAGCAAGAGCCTTAAACCATTGCCAATCGTTAAATATAAGGACGGAATTGCCTACGACAAGTTCGATGACCCGGAGCTTCGGGCACGCCAACGCTATGTAGATTTGATTGTAAACGATGGTGTTAAGGACACCTTTCTCAAGCGTGCTACCATCTTACGCACCATGCGTAACTTCTTTGATGCGCACGGATATACCGAAGTAGAGACCCCTACGCTGCAGAGTATTGCAGGAGGTGCGAGTGCACGACCGTTCATCACACACTTCAATGCGCTTAACATCGATATGTATATGCGCATTGCAACCGAGCTTTATCTGAAGAGATTGATTGTCGGTGGCTTTGAAGGTGTATATGAAATCGGCAAAAACTTCCGTAACGAAGGCATGGACAAGTTTCATAATCCGGAGTTCACTTGCATGGAACTCTACGTGCAATACAAGGATTACAATTGGATGATGCGCTTCACGGAACAGTTGCTTGAAACCATTTGTAAGGCTGTCAACAACGGAAGTACGGAAGTCCAGAACAGTGAAAACACGATTTCTTTCAAGGCACCATTCCGCCGTTTACCCATTCTTGAGGCCATTAAGGAGAAGACTGGCTTTGACCTTGCAGACAAAGATGAGGAAGAAATACGCCGGATTGCCACCGTAGAGCTGAAGATGGAGGGCATAGATGAGAGCTTTGGTAAGGGAAAACTCATCGATGAAATCTTCGGTGAATTCTGCGAAGGCAGCTTTATTCAGCCTACATTTATCACGGATTACCCCGTAGAAATGAGTCCGCTGACCAAGATGCACCGCTCGAAAGCGGGGCTTACAGAGCGTTTTGAGCTTATGGTGAACGGCAAAGAGCTTGCCAATGCCTACTCCGAATTGAACGATCCTTTGGATCAAGAAGAACGCTTTAAAGAGCAAATGAAGTTGGCAGACAAGGGAGATGACGAGGCAATGGTCATCGATCAAGACTTCCTTCGCGCCCTCCAATACGGCATGCCTCCTACATCCGGCATCGGAATAGGCATCGATCGACTCTGCATGTTGATGACGGGTAAAGAGTTCATTCAGGAGGTCTTGCTTTTTCCACAGATGAAACCCGAGGCCAAAATGCCACAGAGCAGTGTCAAGGAATGGGCTGAATTGGGTGTTGAAGAGGCTTGGGTCTACGTGTTGCGCAAGGCCGGTTTCAACCTCATCAGCGACATCAAGGATGAAAAGGCACAAGGATTGCAACAGAAACTCGGCGAAATCAACAAGAAATACAAGCTGGATTACGAGAAGCCCACAGTTGAACAAATCCAGAAGTGGATAGACATAGCGAATGCATAACTGCGGAAACATAGCCATCATCGGCGGCGGTTCGTGGGCTACGGCCATAGCCAAAGTCGTCGTAAAGCACACCCGACACATCGGATGGTACATGCGTCGGGACGACCGTATAGCCGATTTCAAGCGTTTGGGCCATAATCCTGCCTACCTGACGACGGCACTTTTCAATGTCGATGAGATTGATTTTTCGAGTGACATCAATCGGATTGCCCGCGACTATGATACACTTGTGTTCGTCACTCCATCACCTTATTTGAAAAATCACCTGAAAAAACTCAATACGCCGTTGCATGATAAGTTCATCGTCACAGCCATAAAAGGTATCGTTCCCGATGAAAATCTCGTGGTATCAGAGTATTTCCATCGAGTGTGGGAGGTTCCTTATGCGCACTTGGCATGCATCGGCGGACCGTCACATTCCGAGGAAATCGTGCTCGAACGCCTCACCTATCTGACCATTGCCTGCGCTGATGCGGAAAAGGCTCAGGCATTTGCCGACGTTGTTGCAGGCGAATATATCAAGACAAAGACCTCGACTGACATTGTGGGCATCGAATATGCAGCGGTGCTGAAGAATGTCTATGCCATTGCGGCAGGCATTTGCAATGGCTTGAAATATGGCGACAATTTCCAAGCCGTGCTGCTTTCTAATGCCATTCAGGAGATGAACCGCTTCTTGACGGCCATTTATCCTTCCCAACGTAGCATTGACGACAGCGTCTATTTGGGTGATTTGCTTGTCACGGGCTATAGCAAGTTCAGTCGAAACCGTACATTCGGCAAGATGATTGGCAAGGGATATTCCGTGAAGAGTGCGCAAATTGAAATGGAGATGATAGCAGAAGGATACTTCGGAACCAAGTGTATGAAAGAAATCAATAGCCAAATGCATGTGGAGATGCCCATTCTTGATGCAGTCTACAATATCTTGTATGCCCGTAGCAATCCACAGATTGAAATCAAATTATTGACAGAAAGTTTCAGATAATCAATGACCTTGTATGCGCATAAGGTCAGGATAATAACAAAAAAACAATGAAAAATATTAATTTAGACATCACGAAGGCAGCACAGTTCCTCAAAACCGGAACCGTAGAAGCCTATGAAAGTCGAGTCAAGGCCGCTCAAGAAGCTCTTGAAAACGGCACTTGTCCGGGTAATGATTTCCTTGGTTGGCTTCACTTGCCGTCAAGTATTACGCCTGCATTCCTTGATGAAATACAGGCTACGGCCGACATTTTGCGCGCAAAGTGCGAGGTTATTGTCGTTGCGGGCATCGGTGGTTCCTATCTTGGTGCACGTGCCGTTATCGAGGCTTTGGGCAACAGTTTCGCTTGGTTGCTGCAGAATAAGAAGAATCCTACCATTCTTTTTGCCGGCAACAACATCGGAGAAGACTATCTCTTTGAGCTTACCGACTACTTAAAAGGCAAGAAGTTCGGGGTCATCAACATCAGTAAATCGGGCACAACTACTGAAACCGCGCTTACTTTCCGCCTGCTGAAGAAGCAGTGCGAAGCCCAACGCGGCAAGGAAGATGCAAGGGATGTGATTGTTGCCGTAACTGATGCGAAGAAAGGAGCAGCCCGTATTTGTGCCGACAAAGAAGGTTATAAGAGCTTCATTATCCCCGACAATGTGGGCGGACGCTTCTCTGTTCTCACACCGGTCGGCCTGCTTCCGATTGCTTGTGCAGGCTTCGACGTGAAAGAATTGGTTGGCGGTGCACAAGAAATGGAACGCGCTTGTGGTATGAATGTGCCGTTTGCTGAGAATCCGGCAGCTCAGTATGCGGCTGTACGCAACGGACTTTACAACGCAGGAAAGAAGATAGAGATTGTCGTTAACTATCAACCCAAACTGCATTTCTTTGCAGAATGGTGGAAACAACTCTACGGAGAGAGCGAAGGAAAAGACCATAAAGGCATCTTCCCTGCGGCATGTGATTTCACGACCGACCTGCATTCGATGGGTCAATGGATACAAGAAGGCGAGCGTTCTATCTTCGAAACCGTCATCAGTGTAGAAGAACCGGATCGGAAACTGCTCTTTCCACACGACGAAGAAAACCTTGACGGACTCAACTTCCTTGAAGGAAAGCGCGTCGATGACGTGAATAAGATGGCCGAACTCGGTACACGTTTGGCACATGTTGACGGCGGTGTGCCCAATATTCGCATCAGTGTTCCACGCCTGAATGCCTACTACATCGGACAACTCATCTATTTCTTTGAGATCGCATGCGGCATCAGTGGCAACTTGCTTCAGGTGAATCCGTTCAATCAACCGGGGGTCGAGGCCTACAAGAAGAATATGTTTGCCCTGCTCAATAAGCCCGGTTACGAGGCAGAAAGCAAGGCCATCCGTGAAAGGCTCTGATGAATAACAGCATAAGACAATACTTAGAAAGACACGGCTTTGGGCATTTCAGCCCCAAAGCCGTGCTTTTTGATATGGACGGTGTGCTTTATGACAGCATGCCCCACCATGCCATTGCGTGGCAAGAAAGCATGAAAAGGTTCGGAATAGACATGACCGAAGCCGATGCCTACGCCACCGAGGGAGCAAGGGGTATTGACACCATCCGCCAAATTGCCACGCGTCAAGGCAAAGAGGTCTCTTTAGAGGAGGCACAACGCATGTATGACGAGAAAAGCCGCATCTTCCATGAGATGCCGGATGCCCCGATTTTCGACGGCGTCTTCGACATGATGGAGAAGATAAAGCGTGCAGGAATGACGGTAAACGTGGTCACCGGCAGCGGACAACGACCGCTTATTCGGCGTCTGCTCAACGATTTCGGCCGCTATTTTGACGAAAACCACATCACGACGGCCTATGATGTGAAACGCGGAAAGCCCTACCCCGACCCCTATCTCATGGGGCTTCAGAAAGCCGGAAACCTTAAACCATTCGAAGGAATCGTTGTCGAGAATGCTCCGCTCGGTGTCCGTTCCGGTGTTTCCGCAGGCATCTTCACCGTTGCCATCAACAGTGGTCCACTGCCCGACAAGGCACTTCTCGACGAAGGAGCCGACGTGTTATACGATAAAATGACACAGTTCCGTAACGAATGGGACAACTTTATTTAGATTTATGCACACTCTTTCGTGGCGTGCGCACTTTTAAGCAAAACTATTTTAATATAGCTTAAAAACTTACTTGATGTTTGTTGGATAGCCTTTGTAGGTAGTAAATTTGTTTTAACAAAGACATTAACGACATGACATCCGCAGATTATTACAGGCTCGGCAATGACTTTCGCCGGCAAGGTGACTTCAAACGTGCTATGGAAGCATATATGGAAGCCATCGCTCTTGACCCGGAAAGTCCCGCAGCCGAGGCTAAAAAGATGCTTGAAGACATCTATGTCTTCTATTGCAAGGACATGTATAATCCGTAAAAAGGTGTCGACAACAAACATATATCAAAAACATTATGGGAAAAATAGTTGGTGCCATCGTGGTAAATGAGGAACGATGCAAGGGCTGTTCGCTTTGCGTTGTAGCCTGCCCGAAAGACGTTATCGCCCTGACTGACAGAAAAGTCAACGTAAACGGCTATCCGTTTGCCATAGCCGCACGCCCCGATGAATGCATAGGTTGCACAGCTTGCGGCATTGTTTGCCCCGACGGGTGCATCACGGTCTATCGAAAGAAACTCGAATAAACAAGATTGAAGCTATGGAAGAGAAAGAAATAAAACTCATGAAGGGCAACGAAGCCATCGCTCATGCAGCCATACGATGCGGTGCCGACGGCTATTTTGGCTACCCTATCACGCCACAAAGCGAAATCATAGAGACGCTTGCGCTGCTCAAACCGTGGGAAACAACGGGAATGGTCGTGCTGCAAGCCGAGAGCGAAGTGGCCTCCATCAATATGCTGTATGGCGGAGCCGGAGCCGGAAAACGCGTGCTCACCTCCAGTTCAAGTCCCGGTATTGCCTTGATGCAAGAGGGCATTTCCTACATGGCGGGAGCCGAATTGCCGGGCGTAATCGTGAACGTTCAGCGCGGAGGACCGGGCCTTGGGACCATTCAACCCAGCCAAAGCGACTACAATCAAGCCACTCGTGGCGGTGGAAATGGCGACTATAACGTCATCGTTTTGGCTCCGAATTCCGTGCAAGAGATGGCAGATTTCGTTGATTTAGCATTCACATTGGCATTCAAATACCGCAATCCGGCGATGATACTTAGCGATGGAGTGATTGGCCAAATGATGGAAAAAGTGGTGCTACCTCCGCAGAAACCGCGCCGAACAGAAGCCGAAATCCTGCGCGAATGCCCTTGGGCAACGACCGGTAGAAGTAGACATCGCGCGCCAAACATCATCACTTCGCTCGAATTGATGCCCGAAGTGATGGAGCAGAAAAACCTGCATTTGCAAGCGAAATACCGCCAGATAAAAGCCAACGAGACGCGATGTGAACTGACGAAATGCGACGATGCAGACTACTTGGTGGTTGCTTTCGGAAGCGCGGCCCGCATCGCTGAGAAGAGTATGGAGGTGGCCCGAGCCCACAATATCAGACTCGGACTCTTCCGACCGATAACACTTTGGCCCTTTCCCGAAAAGGAATTGCGCAATGCCGCAGCTGGAAAGAAGGGCATACTTGTGGCAGAAATCAACGCCGGACAGATGGTCCAAGACGTCAGTTTGGCTGTAGGAAGCAACATACCCGTGGCACATTTCGGCCGATTGGGAGGAATTGTGCCCGACCCGGAAGAGATTGTTAACGCATTAAAGACTAAACTTATCGACAATGAATAACGACATCATATCACCCGAAAACCTTGTTTACGCCAAGCCGGAACTGATGAACGACACACCAATGCACTACTGTGCCGGTTGTTCTCACGGCGTTGTGCACAAGTTGGTGGCCGAAGTCATTGCCGAAATGGGCATGGAAGAGAAGGCCATCGGCGTCAGTCCGGTAGGTTGCGCCGTCTTTGCTTACCGCTATATCGACATCGATTGGCAGGAAGCCCCACACGGTAGGGCCCCCGCTTTGGCTACGGGTATCAAGCGACTTTGGCCCGATCGGCTCGTATTCACCTATCAGGGCGACGGCGATTTGGCCTGCATCGGAACGGCAGAGACCATACACTCGCTCAACCGCGGGGAGCATATCGCCATCATTTTCATTAATAATGCTATCTATGGTATGACGGGCGGACAGATGGCTCCAACCACTTTGCTGGGCCAAAAGACTGCAACTTGCCCCTTCGGTCGCGTGCCCGAGCTCCACGGCTACCCCTTGAACATTACCGAACTTGCTGCTCGTTTGGAGGGAACCTGCTATGTTTCGCGACAGAGTGTGGAGACAGTTGCAGCCATACATAAGGCGAAAAAGGCCATTAGAAAGGCATTTGAAGCCTCGATGAAAGGCCTCGGTTCGAGTCTTGTTGAGATTGTTTCCACCTGCAACAGCGGTTGGAAACTGACACCAGTCAAGGCCAACGAGTGGATGCAAGAACACATGTTCGAGAAATATCCCAAGGGCGATCTCAAAGACACCACCTCACTTTAAACAACACAACGCATGAAAACAGAAATCATCATAGCCGGCTTCGGCGGTCAGGGCGTGCTCTCGATGGGCAAAATCCTTGCCTATTCGGGCCTGCTCGAAGGAAAAGAGGTCACATGGATGCCTGCCTACGGCCCCGAACAGCGCGGAGGAACGGCCAACGTGACCGTCATCGTCAGCGACGAACGCATCTCTTCGCCCATTCTCAGCACGTATGACGTAGCCATTGTGCTCAATCAACCCTCATTAGATAAGTTCATGCCCAAGCTCAAACCGGGCGGAACGCTCATCTACGACGGTTTCGGCATCGTCAATCCTCCCGAACGTAACGACATAACGACCTATCGCATCGACGCCATGGACAAGGCCGCCGAACTGAAAAATGCCAAGGTTTTCAACATGATCGTGCTCGGTGCGCTCCTCAAAGTATGCCCCATCGTCAGTACGGAAGGCCTGCAAAAGGCCCTCTACAAAACACTTCCGGAGCGCCACCACAAGCTGATTCCGCTCAATATGCAGGCCGTTGAAGAGGGAATGAAGCTGATTGAGTGAAGCGAGGGAGACCGAACTTGCAAAAAACATAAAAGAAAAGAAGCCTGCAAATGGCTTCTTTTCTATTTTTATAAGGTTCAAAATCTGTTTTCGTTTGTTTTATTCCTTTTTGTAATATACAAGAAGACAGTTCTATAAATTGGACTTTTCTCCTTTTAGATGAGCCAAGATTATCGTCTTATTTTGTCCGTTTTCTTTCCTTATCTTTAACATTTCTTGACGCCATCAAATAGAAATGGAAAAATAGAAAACGGGAATTTCAAAACAATATGTCCATCACAAATCTGCTATTTCTGACATTCTACAAAGCAATATTGCCCATTCTACTGCACTAAACAGCCCACTTTGTATGCTTAAATGACCCATTTGATACCATTAGATGGCCCATTTTGGTTTCTTATTCCAGTGATTTTACCTGTCGCTCTGCCCCGAAATCCGTTTTCAAAACAAATGAATTCAATAACTGACCGTATGATAATGAATTACAAAATAGGCACATAATTCGCGTATTTCCACCGCCGATGCTTCTCGATTCAAATACGTGAACAGGGCAAGGCCTGTTGTCAAAGTTTTTCATATAATGGGGCGAGATGCACGTCTCTAACCATGCACGTCCTTAACCATAATGTGGTCGGCTTATTATGCAGGCTATCCTTGGAGCACAGAAAATCATCTTGAACACCTGTTTATCATCGTTTTCACATCAATTTGTCCCCAATGGTTTGCCATGGCACAGCAAGCTCTCTTTCCGATCAGCGGGAGTGGCATTGCATCATGCCTCATCAGGTGTGCCAATCCGGCCAAGTTCGTTTGTCAACACAGCCTCCACTTCCTCGATTTCTCCACTGCCAACCGTGTCTAACTCCAGCAACCGAATGCCCTTTGCACCGAGAATTGAGCGCTTTATAGCATCACGTTCGGCCTGTGCCGTACCCTTATGGTGATAGGAAAAGCCATTGACTTCAATTGCAAGAACAGGCTGTTTGGTAACTCGGTTGCTAATAAGAAAATCCACATGAGCCATTGGGCTCGCCACAAAACGATGCTGTTTATCCGTCAAACCGGATAGATCACGAATCAAATCATAGAGAGGATAATGCGGAAAAACATGCAGGACATTCCACACTTTATGTGTTTTCAATATCGTTAAAAGCACATTATAGGCAATATTCTCCGAATCATAATCTGACACTTTGGGCTTACCTGCCAGATAATGCATGCGCTGTTGGGCATAAGATGAGTACAACAAGTCGAAAATAGAATGGAGTTTGCTCTCTACTATCACCCCATGGTACTGGATATAATTGATTAAATCGCCTATGATAGACGGTTTTGTCGTTTCATTTCCATTTGTTATCAAGACAAAACATCGCTTGGCACGCGACACAGCCACGTTGACAAGGTTCGGATTATCACAGAAATCGTCGTATTGACTCAAGACCGTACTAAAGACAATTGTATCCTTTTCACGGCCTTGATACTTATGAATAGTGTCTATTTCCACAAGTTTATTGCTTATATTCCGCCGCAAAAGGTGCACTTGTCCACGGTAAGGAGTAATGACACCAAGGTCTTTTTCAAGCTCAGGTTCGGCCATTAAGAGATGTTGAAGCTCGTCGTTCTCACGCTGATTAAAGGTTTCCCATCGGCCGGATTGGCTATCATAAATCTTTCGATGTAGGTTTCCCGGCACCGTTTTTACCACCTTCATAGCCGTTTCACCACCTTTTGAGGTTGACATAATAATGAGACTTCCACCATAAAACTTTTGATTACAGAAGTCAATAATAATCGGTTCGCAACGGTAATGCTCCCGCAATAAAATCTGAGGTGCGTGGGGTAACACATGAAGAACAGAAGACAGAAAACTCTGTTCGAGACAATTATAGGCTTCGGGTATGCCAAACTCGTGGTTGATTTTAAGTAAGTTGGGCCTTTCCTCCTTGTCTACAATATGCGAAAGTTGCAAGACATCGCCCACAATGACGGCATTACGAGCTACCGATAAAGCCAAAACAGCCGAATCAACAGAGACCTGTGAGGCTTCATCCATGATGAGATAATCGAAGATATGACCGGGTAATGTGTTCCGGGCAGAGAATGTCGTACTCAAAACAACAGGATATTCCTTTGCTATTTCATCAGATTTACGATAGAGGTCCTTGGATTCGAAGCGCGGCCTGATGTTTGCATCCTTATATTTCAAGGATAAGTGATGTTTCAACAAGGCCAAAGATGTCTTCGTCTGGGCTTCCAATAATTCGTCGGCCTTTGTTTCTTGCAAGAATGTTTCAGCCACTTCTATGTCACACTGCAGTTCTTTCAGTTTACAAACATAGTATAATGCTTTCATATCCGCCAACAAAACCTTTCTGTCTTGAACATGCTTGATGGAATAGATGATACGTAACAGAAATCTTCTTCTCATTTTATGGAGAAACCTAATGAGTCGCTTCAAAGGCGAATTCTCTGCCAACTCGCACGCTTCGGCTTCGCTTTCTAACTCCAACCACATCTTCATCAATCTATCTGATGGGCCTTTTTTATAGCTTTCCAGCCGCATCTCATCATAGTTATGCTCTGATAAGAAATGAGATTGTTCGGTTAACAAGCTTTCCATTAAAAGCCTGTTTTGAGCTAATTGCTCTTGTTTGAGAAAGACGTTTCCTACTTTTTCGTTCAAGCCATGAAGTACTTTTGTTTCTTCGTCGTAGTTTTCCAAACTCCAATCTCTCATGTCGGGATAGCCGACTTGCCCTTTTTCAATAAACAATTGCTGCTTTTCAGAGCGTCCCAAAGAGGCCACAAGAAAGCCAAAACCCACTTGTTCCAACTTCTCACGTACGTTTTCTACCGCCGCATTATTATTACTAACAACCAATACCGACTTACCCGTTGCGACAATATTCGCAATGATATTCAGAATAGTCTGCGTCTTTCCCGTTCCCGGAGGCCCTTGAATAACACTGATTTGGCTGCTGAAAGCAGACCGGACCGCTATCATCTGACTACGATTACTCCTGAAAGGAAACAGATAAATTCCTAAACCTTTATGCACTTTTAGCAGTGAAGGTTTAAGAAAAGTAGCCATTGTGCAGTCTTCTTCGATAAAGTTTAGCTGCTGATATTTTGTAAAAAGAGAAATCAAACCGGTCTCTGTTGGTATTGTATTTACGCTGGAGACCTCTTTAAGGTAAAGAAAAATGTGCAAAGCTTTCTTATCAGATAAGACTGATTTTTCTACTTTCAGATCACTATCTTTATATTCTCTTATGCCATTATCAAACTCAAGACGATAGAACTTCTTGAAACCATGCGTGAAGACCCATGCTCTTTTGGGACATAAGCGCCTATCTGCCCGGGT
>ERZ772960.469-NODE-469-length-36741-cov-5.313635_pt1 | contig 36741 bp, 20 predicted proteins | sample MGYA00580678_ERZ772960 | MGnify/ENA primary metagenome ERZ772960 (study PRJEB29015, sample SAMEA2737930) | human oral metagenome | biome: human oral; feature: human-associated habitat; material: dental | place: China | collected 2059 ... | reverse complement strand
CGAAGCGGAAACTCCGTCCTGTTTCTCCAATGACAGGCGAGATAACATGTGCCCGATGCCAAACTTGCCAAAAAGATGGAATAAATCATCATTCATTCGGCTTCTAACACTCAAAAGTCTGGATAACTCGCTTATTTTATCTATTTTTAGCTTCCATAACGGGTTTTTGTTTTATCTTTGAAATCAGTTGTTTAGCGATTACTAATCTACAAAGAAAATTCGACAAACTGCTATTTTTCTATCTATTTATTAGGGTGGGAAACTTTAGTCAATTATTCACGAACTTAATAACTCACAAACTCACCAACTTAAAAACTCACCACCTCATAACCTTAAAAGGTTACAATATATTTTACAAAACACATGTCGTCCCTCACTCTATTCTAGCGAAAAAAGACCCCGAAAATAAGCAAATAGGCGTTATTTTCAGCCTACCCCGATTCTTTTTCTGTCCGTTTTTTACCATATTACCTGCGTTTTGCACCATTTTGCCTTTCTATTTTGGTTGCCAACTCGTATTTTTCAACTTCCAAATACCCACTTTTTATCCCTAAAATCCTACTTTTTAACGACTATTTTGCCCTTTCCGGCCATGTGTTTCATGGTTCTAAAAGGGGTTGTTTATACAATTGCTGTGGATGTTTATGCTTTTCATCCTGCATTTAGCACCATTTTGCACTGCGTTTTGCACCATTTTACCTTGCATTTAGCACTAAAACGCACTGCATTTAGCACCAAAACGCATTGCATTTAGCACCAAAACGCACTACATTTAGCCACAGATAGCCCCAAAATGGGTGTAGATGGCGGTTATCTTAAATAAAAATTCATTTTGCCTGCATCGCAAGCTACCCCCTTTTTGCATCCAAACAAACCTTCGCGAGAATCGATTATTTGCGGCCTGGTTGGAGATTGGTGGATAAAAAGGCAGCCATAGTGTTAAAATTTGTGCTGAAAAGCGGACAAAAAGTGATAGGTAGACGAGTAGGCGAGTTAACAAGTTGACAAGTTGGCTGTATGCTGAAGTTGGCTGTTCTTTTTCTCCACATTTGGTAAGAAATGTTGTTAAACGCTTGGAAGATTACGTTTTTTTTACGAAATTTGCCCCCATCTGTGCGCAACTCCGTGGAAGAACACTTTGTGGCAAGTACACATCGTGGCACAATAGCTGATTGGCCTATGGAGCAAGGCGCGTTTGGAAAGTCTAAAATAAGCATTTAGGCAGGTTCTAAAAATTGCCTTTGCTGTATTCTTAGCTTTTAGCTGAGCAAGTTTTGCTTACTTCTTGAAGAAGCATAGTGAGCCATGCAACAGAAAGAGAAAGCAAAAGATGCCAAATAAAAGTAAAAAGACGGTGAAGAGCAACACAAGGAACGACAATTGAACCTTTGCGGGGAATTTTTAGAGCATGCCTTTAACACGATAAACATACACCATGTTGGAAATAGAAAACCTCTCATTTGCATATCGGAAATCGGGGAATGTCATCTTCAGCAACTTCTCCACGTGTTTTTCACCAGGCCATATTTACGGCTTGTTAGGCCCCAATGGGGCAGGTAAAACCACCTTGCTATACCTCATGTCGGGCTTGCTGAGGCCCGACGAGGGACAAGTTACGTTCAACGACATCAACGTGAGGTGGCGAAAACCATCAACCACTTCCGACATCTTCATTGTTCCCGACGAGTACGAACTGCCGCGCGTGTCGCTCTCAGAGTACATTCGCGTTAACAGCGTGTTCTATCCCCGTTTCTCTCACGATGATTTGCGGCGCTATTTGGACGTGTTTGGCATGACCGAAGACACGCACTTGGGCAACCTTTCGTTGGGACAGGGCAAGAAAGTGTTCATGAGTTTTGCCATGGCTACACACACGCGCGTGCTGCTCATGGACGAACCCACCAATGGATTGGACATTCCCGGTAAGGCCCAGTTTAGAAAATTCCTTACCGAAGGGCGCACGCCTGAGAGCATCTTCGTGGTTTCTACACATCAAGTGAAGGACATTGAACAGGTGCTAGACCACATTGTGATGTTCGACAACAGTAAGATATTGGCCAATGCCGACATGAAAAGCATCTTCCCCGATGGAAAGATAGACCTTGAACGCTATTTTAACGAGCGCATGAACCAACAAACAGCCGAATAAGGAGGAGGAGTAGTATGAACGACAACTTTAACGCGTCGCGCTTTTGGGCCTATCTCACTAAGTTGCTGGTAGAACGTTGGCGCACCAACCTTTTGCGCTTGGCCATCCTCTTTGGCTGCCTGTTGATAATAGAATTGTGGATTTCCTCGGTTTCGTATGATAGGGATGAAACGTCTTACGATAGGGCGGCGGGAATTCTTTTACCCATTTTCTCGATTATCCTGCTGGTTTCCGGTTGCTTTTTTGCCTCCGAAATGCTCAGTGGCGCGCGTAGGAAAGCCGAACGTATTGGGGCGTTGACCTTTCCTGTAACGCCTTTTGAGAACTGGCTTGCACGTTGGACAAACTCCATACCGCTTTATTTGGTGTGTTTCTTAGTGTGCATGTATGTGGCCGATGGCCTTCGCGTGGCGTTTTTCTCGGCCATATATCCCAAAACGCCCTTTGAGTTTATCTCAATTGGGAGGAGAGGAGACTATGACGGAGAGGTTTTTCTCAATGCTTGGCTCATGTACTTTTGGTGTACTGCCGTTTACGCCTTGGGCAGCATTCTCTTTGTAAAGCGCTCCATTCTAAAAACCACACTAACCCTTTTCATCCTCTTTTGGATTACGGCCTTCGTGGTGCTTGGGCTCGTGGCGGCTTCCAAAGGCAACTTTAACAACCTTTCTGGAACAGCGTTAGTGGCTTATTGTTGGCTTTCCATACCGTTCCTTTGGTGGCTTTCGTATAACTGCTTTAAAGAGATGGAGGTGGTAGACACCTTCTCGTTCAACGGCTCTAGGGCTTGGGTGATGGGCTATTTTGCTGTGTCGATATTGCTCATAGGCATTTGCGCAACGTTTGATAAGCAGGCGTTAGATGTCGTGGAACCCGACCCCGTAGACGAAACGGCCATCTTCTTGGAGCGAACCGTCGAGAAACGAATTGCTCCCATAGCGGTAGTTCAGTTTGAAGACTCGTCTAGTACGGACTTGGCCGACGAATATAATCTTACTCTCGCCGTGGAAGTGAACTATGTTAACGATGCGTCTAAGTGCTCGGTAATTTATCCGGAGCAGGTTATACAAGTGAGGCAGCAGGGCGACACCTTATATTATACGTACAACCCCGAACTTTATAAACGCGATAAAGAGGACATGAACTTTGTAAACGGACCCGACGGCATGGCCGATGCTAGTTCTGCCTGCTACGAAGGGAAGATTAACTACCAAATTAAGGGGGCCGACGGAAAGGTGCGTACGGCCGTTGACAAACATTATCGTGACGGAAATAAGGTGCGAATTGTGATAAACACGCTGCCGGGGAATCTTGCGGTTAGGCAAACAAGTGGGCAAAGCACCTTAATTGGCGCAGGTAAAACCAAAGCCGTTAGTGTTGTAGGCGGTTTTGGTTTGGAACTAGACTCTTTGTCGCACATCGAGGCTTTGTCTGTGTCGGGATTACGAACTTTCAAAATAGGGACTGCACAGGTAAACAACCTGGTTGTTACGCTTGGCGAAAGAGAGGACGGTGTAGGTGAAATGGAAGCCGAGTTCAACACCGATTATCCTGCGGTTATAAACCATGTGCTGATAAAGGGGGCGGGCAAAATGAGCGGATTGAGTAAGATGTCGTGCAAGCGCATTGAGTTGTTGCCCGATACGGTTGGCAGTATTACGTTGGAAGTGAAGGACGTAAAACGCAAGATGGTGTTGGAATAGCATGACGACCATGCGCGGTTAATCCCTGCGCCAGTGATGAACGTACCTATTTCGCATGCAAGGTGGCTATGCTTTTGCCGTGCAACGTTGGGTGATTAACCACTCGTGGCAGCATAGTAGCCTTGTTTCGAGGTGGAACAACGTGCAAGCGTATGGCGAGGTTCGCGCGTTCGTAACCGCTTGTCGTGGGCAATATTACTTCACGTGTTGTTGCCGAACATGGCATTCTCTCAAAAAAAGATACAGAACAACAATGAGCAACATGAACGATAATTTCTGCTTTAGTCGCTTTTGGGCCTACTTTACTAAACTGCTGGTAGAACGCTGGCAGACCAACAAGATGCGCCTGGCCATACTCTTTGGGAGCATAGCCATGATAGAGTTGTGGATAGCTTTTGCTACATATAGCAAAAGCTCGTCTAGCACCGACAAGGCAGTGGATATTCTTCTTGTTGTTTTTGTCATCGCCCTTTTCATATTGGGAGCTATGTCAGCATCCGAAATGCTGAGTGGTGCGCAACGAAAAGCTGAACGGATAAGCGCGCTGACGTTCCCTGTAACGCCTTTTGAGAACTGGCTTGCACGTTGGATAATCTGCATTCCCCTCTTCTTGGTGTGTTTCTTGGTATGTTTGTATTTGGCAGATGGCCTTCGTGTGCTCCTTGTCGGGATGCTATACCCCCAAATAGAACTCAAATTCATACCGCTGTGGGGCGACTCAGAGTCGACTTATAATTTCGCAGCTGCTATTTGGTTGAGTTATTTTGCGTGTACGGCCATTTATTCCTTGGGTAGCGTTTTCTTTGTTAAGCGCGCCTTGCTTAAAACCACGCTTTCCCTCTTCTTACTTTATTGGATTGTGGGCTTTCTGCCCTTTTTCTTTATCTTCAAGTATTCACTACTTACAAGTTCATACGGCGAGTCGATTTTAATTTGGTATTCTTGGCTTTCAGTCTTATTTGTTTGGTGGCTGTCGTACCTGTGTTTCAAGGATATGGAGGTGGTAGATAGTGCTGCTCTCACACGTACGAAGCTCTGGGTGGTGGGTTATTTTGTCTTAACCTTTCTGCTTTTATGTGCCGGGGCACTGATCCCCTTTTCGCAAAGTGACAAGCCGAAGAAAATCGTTGAGGATAGAATATTTGTTTATTTGGACCGAACAACCGAAAAACGCATTGCACCTGTGTCGATAATCATGTATGATGCTACAAACAGAGCAGATAAAAACATTGGCGGTTCCCTTCGCCTGGCGGTGGAGGTCAATGTCGTTAGCGATGCTTCGCAGTGTTCTGTTATTTATCCTGAGCAGTTAATAACAGTGAAACAAAAGGGCGACACCTTATATTACGCGCTTTCTGACTCGTTAGGAGAAGATGATTTCTCTCGTCTAGAATGTTTAAATGGTCCTGACGGTGATGCTAATTCTAGGGAGGCTGGCGATATAGGCCAGATGCCATACCTTATTAAAGGGGCTGATGGAAAGGTGCGTACAGCCATAGACCAGAATTACACCAACGACAAGAAGGTGCGAATAATAGTGAATACCTTGCCTGGAACATTGTGGGTTAAGCAATGGGGCCGTCAAAGAACATTGTTGGGTGCAGGAGATATGAAAAATGTGACGGTGGAAGGTGGCGAAGAATTGATACTAACTTCAAAGGTAAGGGTAGACAACTTGACGGTAAAGGGTAAGTCTTCGATTGATTTTGGTGATGCCTACATCAATAAGATGGTGCTGAAATCCATTGGCGACGATGAATACAACAGGCCTATGAATGTCAATTTGAAAGCAGGCAATAAGGGGTTGGTAAACCTCATGGTGATAAATAGTTCGGCAAGTGTGGATGGTTTGACTGATGTTCGTTGCAAACGTATCGAACTAACACCCGCAAAAGACAGAAAAATGAATGTAGAAATTAGAGGTATATGGCACAAAACGGTGATACAAGGTAATGAGTGATGTTGTTGGAAACATCTTTGTTGGGCACTTGCAAACTGTTTGGGCAAGCCTTTTAGGGGGCTGCCTATCGCCATGCAGTGGGCAAGCATATTGTGTTTGCCTGCTTTCTGCATGTCTTCGTGGGCAGGAATTTTGCCTTGATGTATGTCGGCTCGTTACAAAAAACAACGGCCAACGGTTGTGTGGGTGCTGTTAATTGATTACCTTTGTACTTCACGAAACGAAAAATCGAGGCCCTCTCCCAATGCCTTTAATCGTGGAACGGCAATAGGCGGGGGTGGCGAAAACAAAATTAAAACATGAAGAATTTAGATTGGGCAGGTTTGAATTTTGGCTATATTCCAACCGACTACAACGTGCGGTGTTATTACCGCGATGGGAAATGGGGCGAGATAGAGACCTGTTCTGACGAGTATTTAAAGCTACATATGGCAGCAACATGCCTACACTACGGGCAAGAAGCCTTCGAAGGATTGAAGGCTTATCGCTGTCCCGACGGCAAAGTGCGCGTGTTCAGAATGGGCGAGAATGCTGTTCGTTTGCAAGAAACATGTAAAGGCATCATGATGCCCACGGTTCCAACAGCCCTTTTCGAAGAGATGGTAACCAGAGTGATACGCCTTAACCAAGACTATATCCCCACTTACGAGAGCAAGGCCGCACTATACATCCGCCCCTTACTCATCGGCACCAGTGCCCAAGTGGGCGTTAAGCCAGCCGAAGAATACCTCTTCCTGATCTTCGTAACACCCGTTGGCCCTTACTTTAAGGGTGGTTTTTCAACCAATCCCTATGTCATCATACGTAGTTTCGACCGTTCGGCACCTCTCGGAACGGGCATGTACAAGGTTGGGGGCAACTACGCGGCCTCACTTCGTGCCAATGCCTTGGCTCACGAGAAAGGTTATGCCAGCGAGTTTTACCTCGATGCGAAAGAGAAGAAGTATGTTGACGAATGTGGGGCAGCCAACTTTTTCGCCATTAAAGGCAATAAGTACGTTACCCCTAAATCAACATCCATCTTGCCAAGCATCACCAACGATAGTTTGATGCAGTTGGCACGCGATTTGGGAATGGAAGTGGAACGTAGACCCATTCCCGAAGAAGAGTTGTCTACTTTCGAAGAGGCTGGTGCATGCGGAACGGCTGCCGTAATCAGTCCTATCTCTTATCTCGACGACATGGAGACGGGCCAACGCTACACGTTTAGTGCCGACGGTAAGCCCGGTCCTGTGTCTACGCGCCTTTATAACCTGCTGCGCAACATACAATATGGTATCGAAGAAGATAAGCATGGGTGGACAACGGTTGTGATAGAGTAGGGGCAGGCGTTGCAGGAAAGAAACAAACGAAGGAACATAAGCGGTTTAATAAAGCTGACTAGTTCAGTAACAAGGCATATTTTGAGCATACTTGGAGGCGTGTTCGTTGCATAGCGATACGCTTTCAAGCTATGCCGCAACTGCGTTAAACCCATTTCACCCAATCAGTATGAGCAAAGGAAAACTAGAAAAATTCGCCGAAATGGAAACGTTTAGCAACGTTTTCCAATATCCCTATTCAGTAATAGAGAGCACGCCCTTCGCCATGCGTGGGCAATGGCGGCGCGATTACTTCCATAACGACAACCCCATCGTGCTTGAATTGGGTTGTGGAAAGGGCGAATATACCGTAGAATTGGCCAAACTATACCCCGAAATCAACTTTATTGGGGTGGACATAAAGGGTGCACGTATGTGGAAAGGCGCAAAAATGGCGTTGGAACAGGGGCTTGCCAACGTGGCTTTCTTGCGTACCAATATCGAGATTATCGACCGTTTCTTCGCCCCCGACGAGGTGCAGGAGCTGTGGTTGACGTTTAGCGACCCGCAGATGAAGAACGTACACAAGCGACTTACGAGCACTTTTTTCCTCGAACGCTATCGCCGTTTCTTGGAAAACAAGGGTGTTGTGCACCTCAAAACCGACTCGAACTTCCTTTTTACCTATACCACGCACGTGGTTTCGGTCAACAAACTCAACCTGTTGTTTCGCACCGAAGACCTTTATAACACCCCTGGCATCGACGAACAAACGGCTAAAATCCTGTCTATCCAAACCTATTACGAGAGTATGTGGATAGAACGAGGGCTCAACATCAGGTATATGAAGTTTGAATTGCCCCACGAAGGCACGCTGATTGAACCCGATGTGGAAATTCCTCTCGACGAATATCGCAGCTATCATCGCAACAAACGAAGTTCGCTTGATGCTCGGAAATAAATAAGGCCTTCCCCTTAGACCTGCTCTAAGATGGAGCGAGTGTGGGTAAGTAGCCCGACTTCAGCCCTCTTTTGGGGTAGAATAAGGGCAAAGAAAGGCCTCACCCCCAGCCCCTCTCCAAGGGGAGAGGGGAGTGATATGCTTTGCCGTTGTATCGCATTTTGGCATAAACCACGCTTTTACAAGTTTGTTTTCAATCTCCTTTTATGGACATTTCGCCAGCATATAGCTGTTTTAGTGCCTTTCTCCGTATTCTTTTTTGCCTTTTCTTACGAGTTGTTTGAATCAACAAACACCCCCTATTACTTTGGTATATCCTCTAAAAAATGTACTTTCCAGTCATTTTTATCCTCTAAAAAGTGTAGCGATTGGCCATTTCTGTCCTCTAAAGAGTGTGAAATTGTTTTTCTTTATGCCACTAGAACAGCACTGTTCTAGTGTATGGTAGACGATGAAGAGGGCATTTGATGTGGGCTAATGGTTATGCTATTCTGGTCTATCTCATTCCATCGGCTTATCTGAAAACACTTTTGTTCACTTCTCGTGTGCGCATTCCTCCGTATTACGAAGTGCTGTTGAATTGGCAAGCCAATCCTTAAAACCGCATAAAATATCGCAGAATATGTAGTTGAGAATGCATTATTTTCACTACCTTTGCATGATAACAAGACAGGAAACGCGAACAAAAAACGGCACAAGACCGACCAAATTATACAAAGTACATACGAATTTATACAAAGAACATAGACAAAAACAAGAACATTATGAAAGATTTAAAAGGAACAAAAACAGAGAAAAACCTGCAAGAGGCATTTGCAGGCGAGTGTATGGCACGCACCAAGTACACCTTCTTCGCATCGAAAGCAAAGAAAGATGGGTTCGAACAGATTGCAGCCATCTTCGAAGAGACGGCTCACAACGAGAAAGAACATGCCGAGTTGTGGTATAAGTACCTGCATGGCGGCGAGATTGGCAACACCAGCGAGAACCTGAAGATTGCCGCCGAAGGCGAAAACTACGAGTGGACCGACATGTACGACCGTATGGCGAAGGAGGCCGAGGAAGAAGGTTTCAAGGAAATTGCCATTAAGTTTAGAAAGGTTGGCGAGATTGAAAAGACCCACGAGGCACGTTATCGCAAGCTGTTGAAGAACATTGAGGACGCATTGGTGTTCTCGCGCGACGGCGATTGCATCTGGGTTTGCCGCAACTGCGGACATGTGGTAGTTGGAAAGAAAGCTCCGCAGGTGTGTCCCGTTTGCTTGCATCCCCAAGCTTTCTTCGAATTGAAGCCCGAAAACTTCTAAAACTGAAAGGGCTTTTGAAGGTGAAAGGGTGGAAAAGTGAAAAGGTGAAAAGATGGCTGCGCCTTTTAAAGGGTGGAAAAGTGAAAAGGTGAAAAGATGGCTGCGCCTTTTAAAGGCGAAAAAGTGAAAGGGTGCAAAGATGATTGCGCCTGTTAACTGGGCAGCTTAGTTAACTTGTCAACTCGTTAACTGATAAACTCGTTAACAGAAAAGGTGGCTAGCGCCAACAAGTCCGCACTGCCTTTCTTGTCCTTCTAGCCGCTCTGACTAGTCCGACCAGCCGAGCAAACTAACGCAGTTATTGGCCTAACTCCATCGCTCTTTATCACTTCAACGAGTCGCCTTAACCCCTTATAGAAGTCTCTTTCCCTACACTAAATTTTACTAAAAACGCTGTCCAACTTTACGCGGACAGCGTTTTTTTGTACCTTTGCACACATGAACGAATACGCAAACATCATCGCCACGAGCCTTGAACTAAACCAAACCAAAGTGGCAAACACCCTCGCACTGCTCGACGAGGGCTGCACCATCCCGTTTATCAGCCGTTATCGTAAAGAGAAAACAGGCGGACTGGATGAGGTGCAGATTGCCAATATCAGCCAATGGAAAGACAAACTCACCGAACTTGCAAAGCGCAAGGAAACCATTTGCAAAACAATTGACGAGCTGGGCAAGCTTACTCCCGAACTGAAAAGCCGTATCGACAACACTTGGGACAGCACCACGCTCGAAGATATATACCTGCCCTATAAGCCCAAACGCCGTACTCGCGCGCAGGTGGCACGCCAACAGGGGCTCGAACCCTTGGCACAAACCATCTTGTTGCAACGCGAACCCAATCCCCAAAGCGTGGCGCGAGCCTATGTTAAGGGCGATGTGAAAGACGTTGAGGCCGCCATTAAGGGCGCACAAGACATTATTGCCGAAACAATTAGCGAGAACGAGCAAACCCGACAGCAGGTGCGCAACGCCTTTAAGCGCGAGGCCATCATCTCGTCTAAGGTGATTGCCGCGAAGAAAGACGAGGAAGGGGCGCAGAAATACACCGATTACTTCGACTTTTCTGAACCTCTTCGCCGCTGTAACGGCAATCGTTTGCTGGCCATGAGGCGTGGCGAGAGTGAGGGTTTTCTTCGTGTGAGCATCTCTATCGACGGCGAAGAAACCACCGAACGCCTGCAACGACACTACGTTAGGGAGCGCGGTGCGTGCGCGCAGTTGGTTGAAGAGGCCGTGGCCGATGCCTACAAACGACTGATAGAGCCATCGGTGGAAAACGAATTTGCTGCTGCAAGCAAGGAAAGGGCCGACGAAGAGGCCATCGGTGTGTTCTCGCTCAACCTCCGTCAGCTGCTACTAGCTGCCCCATTGGGGCAAAAACGCGTGATGGGTGTAGACCCTGGCATTCGCACGGGGTGCAAAGTGGTGTGCCTCGATGCGCAGGGCAACTTGCTTTATCATGATGTTGTGTATCCGTTTACGCCGCGCGGCAACGAGCAGGCCGCCAAAACGCAGTTTCAGAAGATTGCCAATCGTTTTAAAATAGATGCTATCGCTGTGGGCAACGGCACTGCCAGTCGTGAAACGGCCGACATCTTGCGACAGGCAGGCAATGCAGTCGAGCCGCGAATACCCGTGTATGTGGTGAGCGAAGATGGAGCATCGGTTTATTCGGCATCGAAAACAGCACGCGACGAGTTCCCCGACGAGGATGTTACCGTGCGTGGGGCGGTGTCGATTGGTAGGCGATTGATGGACCCTTTGGCCGAATTGGTGAAGATAGCCCCGAAGAGTATCGGCGTTGGTCAATACCAACACGACGTTGATCAGGGCAAGTTGAAGAAAAGCCTAGATACAACGGTGGAGAGTTGCGTTAACCTCGTGGGCGTTAATGTCAATACGGCCAGCGTGCATTTGCTTACTTACATCAGCGGATTAGGGCCAACCTTGGCGAAAAACATCGTGGATTATCGTCGCGATAATGGGGCGTTCACCTCGCGTGCGCAACTGAAAAAGGTACCTCGACTTGGTCCTGCGGCCTTCGAACAGTGTGCAGGTTTCTTGCGAGTAGACGGTGCGAAGAACCCGTTAGACAACAGTGCGGTGCATCCCGAACGCTATACCGTGGTTGAAAGCATGGCCAAAGATATGGGCTGCTCTGTTGGTCAGCTCATCGGGAACAACGAAAAGATTAGGCAGATACCGCTAGCGAAATACGTTACGGCCGAAGTGGGCATGCCTACGCTTAACGATATTGTGGCCGAATTGGAGAAACCGGGGCGCGATCCGCGTGAAGACCTCGAAGAGTTTGCCTTTGACGAGCGCGTGCATACCGTTGCCGACCTTGTTCCGGGCATGCTCTTGCCTGGCATTGTTACCAATATCACCAAGTTTGGAGCATTTGTTGATGTGGGTGTTCATCAAGACGGACTGGTGCATGTGTCGCAATTGGCCAACCGATATGTGGCCGATCCTGCCGAAGTGGTTAAGCTACACCAGCATGTTCAGGTGAAAGTGGTGGAGGTAGACACTAGGCGAAACAGAATTTCTTTGACGATGAAAGGGGTGTGATGTTATGAAACAACTTTTTATTTTCTCGCTCATGGCGTTGTTCGCGCTTGTTGGTTACGGTCAAGAACGAAAGAGTTTTAAGGGCCATCTCTACAATAGCGAGTACAATGTGTACATGCGCATCAATTTCCACGACAAGGATGTGGTAGCGCGTGGGCAAGAATTATTTGGCAAACTGCCTGGTTATCTTGGGTCGAAGTTCGATACGCGCCTGTGGCTTATCACCGATGTGAAGCTCAATAAAGATAAGGAGGCTAAGCTTTCTATTATTAACGATTATGGCAGCGAAGACTTGGAGGCCAAGTTGGAGAAAGAAAATGATAGCACCTATACGCTCAAGCAGCTGGAAGGAAGTCCTATTAAGATTGTGGTAGACCGCAAATGGGTGAAGTTGCCCAAGGTGATGCAGTTTAAGGTGAAGAGCTATTAAGGGTGAAAAAGTGAAAGGGTGAAAGGGTGAAAAGATGGCTAACGCCTTTAAAGGTGTCTAGCGGTTTCTAGGTTTCTAGTTCTTTCTAGCTTTCGGACAAGTCAGACAAGTCGGACAGGTCAGACAGGTCAGACAAGTCAGACTGGTCAGAATTATCCTATTAGCCTAACGCCACCTATACATTTGGCTTAACTCCTTAACTCCATAACTCCTTAACTCCTAATGGTGAAAAATGGTTTACCTTTTTACTAAGACGAATAAAGACATGATTTAATACTATTGAAATGAGAAGGCCGTTGAGAGTGAAGATGATTTTGCCATCTTTGGATGAAGCAAAGAGCCCTTATTGGCGCCCTATTAAATATTCGCTGTTTCCTCCAATAGGGTTGGCAACACTAGCAGGATATTTCTGCGACGATGATGAAGTTGTGCTTTTAGATCAGCATGTAGAGAAACTAGACATAACCGATACTCCTGATTTGGTATGTATTCAGGTATATGTTACAAATGCATATAGGGCTTACGGCATAGCAGATAGTTATCGAAGTCGTGGGGTATATGTCGTTATGGGCGGGTTACATATTACTGCACTTCCCGAAGAGGCAGCCTTGCATGCCGATACCATTATAATAGGTCCTGGCGAAGAGGCATTTCCTAGGTTTATCAATGATTTCAGAAACGGTTGTGCACAAAAGCGATATTCTGCAAAATGGCGTTCTATTGAAGATATTCCTCCTGTACGCCGAGACCTCATAAAGCGCAGTAAGTATTTTGTTCCTAATTCGCTTGTCGTATCAAGGGGATGCCCACATCATTGTGATTTCTGCTATAAGGATGCTTTTTATGAGGGTGGAAAATCCTTTTATACGGCTCGTGTTGATGCGGCTTTGAAAGAAATCGACGCACTTCCAGGAAGACACCTTTATTTTCTAGATGACCATTTGCTTGGCAGTAAAAGGTTTGCTGCCGAACTGTTTGAGGGCATGAAAGGCATGAATCGCGTTTTTCAAAGCGCGGCAACGGTTCAATCTATTCTTGAAGGCGATCTTATAGAGAAGGCTGCCGAAGCAGGAATGCGGAGTGTTTTCATCGGCTTTGAGACATTCTCGCCAGAAAACTTAAAGGCAAGCAACAAATGTCAGAACCTTCAACGCGATTATAGTGCAGCGGTGCAGCGGCTGCATAGCCTTGGTATCATGATCAATGGTAGTTTTGTGTTCGGATTAGACCACGATGATGCAGATGTCTTTCGACGTACTGTTGATTGGGGAGTGGATAACGCAATAACAACTGCAACATATCATATCCTAACCCCATACCCCGGCACGCGACAGTTTCAGCGGATGGAAACTGAAGGAAGAATACTCACCTACGATTGGAGCAAGTATGACACACGCACTGTTGTATATCAAACAAGGGGTCTTACCGCAGAGCAATTGAAAGAAGGCTATGACTGGGCATGTAGGTCATTCTATTCGTGGAACAACATCCTTCGTGCGTGTAGTCATGATACGACCCTTACACAGCGAATTACGCACCTTATGTACACAGGAGGATGGAAGAAATTTGAACAGGTTTGGGGAGCTCTTGTCAGGCTAGGAGGATTGAATAAGGCACTTCCGTTGCTTGAACAATTATTGTCACACACCAAATAAACTATTATATGAAATCGTCTTGCATGCCCTACAACCGCTCGCCCTGGCGCTTGTAAGTGTACGTGTTTTCCGTTCCGTTGCCCCTGCGTGTGTATATGTGATAATCGTTTTTTTTTGTCTAGTTTTTAGTAGGGAATTTAACATTTTGAGTGCCCTTTCTGTCCACCAATCGCCAACTTGCCGCAAAAAATCGATTCTCGCGAAGGTTGTTTTTGGGCAAAAAAGGGTTAGTATGTGAATGCGACAAAATGAATATTTATTTCAAAAGAGTGCTGTTTGTACCAGTTTTTTGGCCATTTCCAGCAAAATAACGTGCGTTTTGCAGCAAAATGTAGTGCGTTTTGCTGCAAAACGCAGTGCAATTTGGTGCTAAATGCAGTGCGTTTTGGTGCTAAACGCAAGGTGAAATGGTGCTAAATGCAGGGCAAAATGGTGCTAAATGCAAGACGAAAAGCATAAAAATACACTGCAATGGTATAAATAAAACCTTTTAGAACCATGAAACACATGGCTGAAAAGGGCAAAATAACCGTTAAAAAGTGGGTTTTTAGGTGCTAAATGTGGGTAATTGGGGGTTGAAAAATACGAGCGGGCAAGCAAACTAGAAAGGCAATATGGTGCAAAATGCAGGTTCTAGGCTTAAAAAAAGACAGACCCCAAGGTGTGAAAGGGTAGAAAAAACGGCTTTTTACCTGTTTTTTAACCAATATTTTCGCTAGAACGGAGCGAAAATTAGAATGGTTTTGTAAAACAAAAGCGGTAATTTAAGATTTTGAGTTGGTGATTTTTTGAGTTGGTGCTCTTTTGAGTTGATGAGTTCTTGATTTGATTTGCGCGTGTTCTTTTTTTCCTTTGGCAAAATGAAAACATTTTTTCTACGACCGATTTGGGATAAGCTAACAAATTGATTAACTCGCAAACTAATGAACTTATAAGCTCATGAACGCATAAGCTGTTTTCATGCGTGTGTTCACGCCTTAGCATAAGTATTGGTCTGCCAAAGCTAAGCCCGAAGGTTAAGGGCTTTATCGGGTGAGCGAGAATTTAAGGCTTAGGCCAAAGTCTTGCGTTGTTGTGGGGTAGCTGTTGCTACTTAACAGGGGCGTATTGGTTTGTCGGTCGTAGAAAAAGCTCATGGTGAGCAGACGCGAGAGCGTGTAGTCGGCCGAGAAACTAATCTTAATGGCCGTGTTACCGCTGCTTGCCGCACTTGTTCGGGTGGCAATGTCGCGACTGATGCTAGCCTGCGACCTGTAACTTAGGTCGAGACGCATGTTTAAATCGTGGTTGGGGTTGCCCTGCGAACTGCTGCTTGTGGCTGTACTTTCGTTGGTGTCGGTGCGTTTGGCCTTTGTTTTCTTGGCGCGTGGCGCACGCATTCCAAAGAGTTTAAAGTTGTTGATGCGGTAGCCCATGCCCACAACCCAGTCGCGACTGACGGCCTCGTTTATCTGAACACTTGTCATGCTGAGGTTCAATACGCGCGTTGAGCGATACTCAACCTTGGCGGTGAGGTTGTTGTTAAAGGTCATGTCAACGCCAAGCAGTGGCGAGAAAGCCTCGTTTATGCTTACATTGGCCACGTTGTACAGACTTCGCGGGAGGGGATTGCCCGTTGTAACGTCGCTGATGAAACCCAATCCGTTCATATATTCCACGAAGGTGTTGTACGATGCGTAGGCTCCAACGGCGTAAATGCTCTTGTAGCCGTGGTTGATGTTTACGCTTTTGAAGTGGTCGCGCAGCCAAGGCAGCTTGCCTAAACCGCTATAACGGAGGGTCCAGTTGGGCAGCAGGCGCGCCAATGTTGGGAAAATGTTGAGCGAAGAGCCGCCCATCGCCGTGTAAGTGTTGAGGAAAGCGGGTATCATTACGTCCGAACTGTATCGGTCTACTGCTCCGTTGGCTGGATTGAACACCGCACCTGCCATACTTGTTCCTGTGGGATAGCGTGCCCCTACGTATTGCGATTCCACACGATTGCGGAAGGCATCGAGGGCATTGCAGAACCTTTCGAACGATGCGCTGCGGTATCCGTTGGCCGCCGAACCCATTCCCTCAAACGCACTACGTATAGATATGGTGGTCATCATAAACGTTCCGTTCTGTGTTGTGGGTGTTCCGGCGTACATATATTGGATGTTTCGCGCCGTGGTTTGCGTTCGCGAGGCGTGCAGGTCTATCTTTAAGTTGCGCACGGGTTCGAGTGTCATGCGCAGTTGCAGGTCTTCGGTCTTGGTAGTTGCGGCAGGTGTGGCGATAGAGTCGTTGTCGAGCAACCATCCCATGTTGCGAGCCTTGTTGATGTAAGAGTCGTCTGTAAGTCCAAAAGCGAAGTCTAAGCCGGGCGATAGGGCAGAGGGAAGGCGCGCCTGGCCGAACGCATCGCCGATGCGCGGCATGAAACCGGGCAGCGATATGGCGTATTGGTTGCGGTAAGAGATGCTTACGTTGCGCACCATCATCAGCACGCGCGCCACGGTTTGCGCCGTTTCGTACCACGATTGCTTTTCTTGTGGCTGCCGAGGAGTTACGGTTAGTTTCAGCCTTAGTGCCGAGTCTACCTTGGTAAGTATGCGTATGCTGTTCTCGCCACTGGTTTTAAACTTCAGTGGGAAACGTTTGCCGTCTTCTGTTCGTGCCGTAACCATCAGTCGTTTCGAACGTTTGTTGTGGCTGATGGTGAGGGTTGAGTCGGGCATGAGGGTTATTTCTTGCTCAAAACTGTTGCGGTTTTTGGGCAATTCGTTGCGTTGCTGTTGCGCCAAAGTCTCGTTATTATCAATCTTTTGACCATCGGGCGTAACGCCTTTACCCTTCATTCGGGCTTCCATAGCCTTGCGTTCTTGTGCCTTTCTCCGCTGTTCGGCCTGCCTTTCTTCGCGTTTTCGGTTCAGTTCGGCAGTGTTTGGCTCGCGGTTAAAGCGTTCGTTGGCCTTTTTAAGGAAAGGTATTTGGTTGTAAAGGCGCACGAGGTCGAACGTTCCGTTGAGGTTGAAGTCGCGGTTGTTGGCAATGGTGTTGCCCAACGAAGAGCCGTCTTCGAGTTGTGTACCGCGTACCCAACGATAGGTGGCGTTATAGGTGAGGTCGGCATTAACCCAATTGAAGATGGGCAGCAGGTTGAGCGGCGGTTGATAGGAGAGGGTGAATGACTGGTTATAATCTAGCGGCGTGCCGAAGTTTCGTATGCTGTTCCACACCGAGTCTTTCCAAGCTTGGTAGCGTTCGGCGTACAGGTCTTTGTTGACGGGTGTGTAAGGTTGCTCCACTTCGGCGTGTGTTGCACTTTGGAAATTGGCGTGCAGGTTGCGCGTTAGGTCCCAGCGGATGGCAAAGTCGCGGTTCCAAAGGAATTGCGAATTAAAGGTTAGCGGTAAGCGGTCGCCGCCCTTGCTCTCCATGTCGCGCTCTTGCAGCTCGTAATAACTGCGGTTGATGTCGGAGTTGAACGAGAGATTTTGAGGCAGCCAGTTCAGTCCGAACCGTTTAAGAATGTCTAACCACTTGCTCTTGCTTTTAATATTCTTAAATGGTTCGAGGGGTTTGTACACGGGAGTCCAATTGTATGCCATTGCGGCACGCCAGTTGTTTTCGCGTTCGTAGACGGTTGTTTCGCCGCTAGTGAAACGCGAAGAGTTGCTGTACGAGAACGAGAAGTTGGCCGGGTCGTAGGGCATGGGGTGGCGTTTGTTCTGTATGCCGATGCGAACATTAGACAACGAGAAGTTTGTATTGGTGGTACGACGTATGGCAATGCTCTTAATTGAGTCGCGTTCTTCGCGGTTTGCTGCATCGAGAGCATCTTTAAGGCGCAAGTCGGTGTCAAGGGGATTGTACTTCGGACTGCTTTCTTCCTGTGTTCGCGAGTAGTAAAGCGGGGCCGAGACCTTGGCTTTTTCGGGGAAGAACTTGCCCAATTCGAGGTTTGTTGTTACACTGTAAGCCTTAAAGTTGTCTTTGGCGCGGTCGGCAACGCCGTCTTCCAGTCCGCCGAAACCTTCTGAAACGTATCGTCCTTGCAGGTTAAGGGTTCCGAAATCGGATAGTTGCACGTTAAGGTTTCCTTGTGCAGCCCATCCGCCTTCGTTCTCATATTCCTTCAATCGCAGTTCGTTCACCCATATTTCGCCGCTTTTTTGCGTGGCGGCATTGTTGCGTACGCCGATGATAATGGTTTTAACCTCACCCAAAGTGGGGTTACCCATGATGCTAACCTTGTTCTTGGGTTTATCAACATCGTAGGCACTGTATAGCGAAGTAAACGAGGCTAATCCCGTGGCACGTGCCTTATTGCGTGCCTTCTTTAAGTTGGTAAACACGCTGAGTGCAATGTCGAGCATGTTCTCTTCGGGCCAAACGGCGCGACTATCTGCCCACAAGCGGTCGTTATAGCGGCGTGCTGGCGTGAGCGATAGGGGAATGTCGTATTCGTAGAAGTTGTTTTTGTAGTCGCTACCCAAGCGAATGAACACCGACAACTCGCCGTTGGCCAAGGCTGTGGCATTGGGTTCGAGCGCGTTGGCATGCACAAACATCTGCAAACGACGATATTGTCGCAGGTCGATAGTGGTGTTTTTGTACACGGCTTTCGCTTCGCCCTGACTTAGATTGTCCACAACAAGGCTCAGTGCTTGCTCGTTGTTCTCCACCATTTGCGGCTGATTGGGGTCGGCTCCGCGTTCTATTCCAGGCGGAAGGATATAGTTGACGGGCGTTTTGTCGCTATTTTCTTCGTAGCTTACGGCACTAACCGACATCCTTCCTGTTTGTGAGGCCGTATTGCTAAGGTTTTGTTCGTAACTACGCCATTCGCCCCGCACAAGGTCGAGCGAACCAAAACGCAAAACAATGGGACGCTTAAAGCCCGTGAGGAACATACGCATGAAACGGATGCTAGAAAAGTCGGAGATAGAACCGAACCGCTTTTCGTATTCGCGAACGGGGATGCGGAACTGATACCAAGTAACGTTTTCGTTGGTGCCATTGCGCAGAGAGGCCGATGCTTCGCGCTTGTCTACGATGAAGTTACGGCCCACCACCATGTCTTGTGGGCGCAGCGATACGTGGTATTGGTAGTATTTTTCGTATTCGTTGAGCGTATAGTCTTGGTTGATGTCTTCTACATCAGGCGTAGACTTGTACGATGTGTCGTAGCTTTCGCTGCGTTGGTCGCTGTCGGGCGAGTTGCCTTGGGGGTTGTTTATGCGTTTGTATCGTTGCAAGATGGGTAGTTCGACACGGTCGTAATCAGAGCCGCGGAAGTAGTGGTAGTTGTCGTTGGCGGGGTCGGCCTGTATCGAATCGAATACGGCAGCATTCACCCTGCCCCTTACCGCGTTGAGGAACGACTGGTAAGCGGGGAACGAACGCTCCTCGTTATCGTTCAATCCGTTAAACCCAACGTCTTGCAATGCCCTCGCTCCACGTGATGTTGCGAAGGCGTAAGTTGTGGTGGCTTGGGTGGGTATCTTACCCCATTGGGTGGTAACAAAGCTTTGTGAGCCGTCCACAGGCATGCCACTTTCGTAAAATTTCTTGCCGTCGCGCAGCACGTCTTCGCTCACTTCGCCCAGGTTGAGGTAGAAGTCGCCGCCATAGTCGTTGGCGTTGGGCTGGCGGTTAGAATAGATAAAGGGGTCGAGCATCCAGAACTCGATGTACTCGATGTTGGCTGCCTCGAAGTCGTTTGTGTCTAGTTTGCGCATCATACCGCCCCAACGCTTGTCGGGATTGTCGAGTGTACCGTCGGGATTAAGGTTGGGATTGAAGTTGTAAGGTCCTCTTTCGGCCGGGTAGAAGGCCAAATTGAGCACCGATAGGGTTGAAACGCCACCATAACTGTTTTGGTCGCGCTTGGGAAAAAGCTCTCTTACGGGCACTTCGCGCACGTAATGGTTGGACAATTGTTGCAAGTCGCCCTTGATATGCGAGGGCGTTAGCGAGCTACTTCTTCGAGTAAACAGCGGGTCTATGGTGTACCAAGCCAGTAGGCTGCGGTTAAATCCGCTGTTAAGCGTGGCTTTGTCGTCGTGTTCGGCAAACATCGAGGGCGTGCTGGCCAACGTCCACGAGGTGGGCGTGCTAACATCGAGCGAGCTTTTTGTGGTTTCAAAGTCGTCGAGATACGAGGCATTGTCTTGCGTTCCCTTGTTACGGCCCGCTATGAGGTGGGCAAACTCGCCCGTAAAGCTAATCTGCGAGGGCTGAGTAACGTGCAAGAAGGGTATCTTGTCTAGCAAATTGGTAAGCCATTGGCTTTCTTTCTTCCAATTAAGGTTCAGTCCCCATAGGGTATTGTTCAGCGGTTCGGCACCCATATTCACCTTCGTGGTCAGTGCTTGCTCTGTCAGGTGCTGCAAGGTACCGCTTAGTTGCAGGTCTTTCGAAAAGTTGTATTCCCAGTTTAGGCCGAACATCGTTTTGCGTTGTTGGCCATAGTCGGTGTTGCTTTCTAGCGAAACGTTCACCGCTGTGCCTGCATCCAAGATGCTTTGGTTAAGGATGGTTACTTCGCCGGCATAATAATCCACGGTATAATCTACGCCTTCGGTGAGCCTAACGCCGCCAGCCGTGACCACAACCGAACCTTGCGGCACGTTGTATGCGCCAAGCGAGATGACGTTGGCACTGGTTCCGCGGAATTGTCCGGTAAGAATAAACTTGTTTTTCTCGGCAATTTGTTTGGCAATGGTCTTGGTCGAGTCGTACAATTGGTCGTAAGTGTAGCTGCGAGCAACGGCATCTGGCACGCCCTTGGCCCGAAGATAGTTGTACAGGTGCTTGCCGAAAGGCTGTGTCTTGGGCAAGAACACGCGCCCGTTGCTTATGGTATAGCCCTCAACGAAGTCGAAATAGCCGTTGGCATGCACCTTATTGTTGTTGTCAAGTCGGTCTGCACCCATCACCCTAATCAAGGGTTGGTCTTTTACTTGCGTTTCGGGAATGTAGGTGAGATATACGCCTGTGGTATCGCTTTGATACTTGATGTCTAGACGGAAACGCTCTTTCTCAACCGAAGTTGCCAGATAATACACGTTCTTCATCATCAAATGCCAGTTGCCTTGCCGAGGGTTGTTACTGGTGTTTTTGAGCGATTTAACGAACAACGCCTGATTGGTATCGGTATTGTCGGCAGCAAATTCGCCCACTTGATAGGTGTTTCCGCCGTAAGTGTACTCGTAGGCCACGGCCAAAACCTGGTCTGTTTGCAGGCCTTGCCTTAGCGAAATGTAGCCCATCGTGGTGTTAACGGTGTACTCGGAGGGTTGGAGTAGTCGTGCGTTTTGAAGTTTTTCGTAGTCGTTTCCGCCCACGAAACCCGCTATTCCGTCGAGTGTTGTCGACGTTTGGTCGATGTTGCGGGCTGCAACGTATGTGCTAACCATAGCAGGATATTCGGAGTTTGCATTGTTGGCAGGCACCAATCCCGATGCAATCCACAGCGGATTAGAGATGTTGCTCACCTCACCCAGGTCGGTAAGGGCTACGATATTACGCGTATTAGTGGTTGTCCCCGTCTTGTTTGTTACCCAAACCTCCACGCGATTGATGCTGATGCCACTCTTTACGGTGGGTAGCGAGGCCATCCACTCGTCGTACTTGTCGCGGAAATAGTGCGAAAGAAAGAAGTGTCGGTTTTCTTCATAGTTGGCTGCATCAAGTTCGAAAGGCGTTAATTGCACGCCTCCGCGCGAAGAAACGCTTTTCGACGACGATTTCTTTTGCGAGGCCACGAGTTGCAATTTCAATTTTCCGAATTGCAAATCAGTACGTATGCCGAAGAGCGAACTAGCCCCCTTGATGAGCGATGAGTTGGCCGGGAAACTCACGTTGCCAGCCTCAACAAGCTTTATTATCTCGTCTTCCTTACCGTCGTATTTCAGTTTAAGGCTCTGCGCATCAAAGTCGAAGGTGGCATCGGTGTTGTAGTTTAGGTTCATGTTCACCTTATCTCCCACCTTTCCGTTCATGTTGATGTTAATCTTCTCGTCGAAGTTCATCGTCGTAGTCTTGCGATTTCGGATGGGTATAGACGGGTTGTCGATGTTTTTAAGCGTAGCGCCGAAACGAATTTCTGCCGAACCTTGCGTTTTGATGCGCACACCGCCAGGTCCGAATATCTTTTCGGCAGGACCTAAGTCGAAGTGCATGTCGGTAAAGTCGAACTTCTCTTTGCCTTTCGCCTTATATATCTCGTCGTTCTTTTTTCTGAAAAAGCTGTTACGTGCTTGTCGTTCGCTCCAACGCTGATATTCGTCGGGTGTCATCATGATAGGCGTTCCCAAATACGTCCTTCCCCATTTCGTTCCAAGCAGATAACGGTCAAGCGTGTCGTTATATTCCACCCCCTGTTTCATGTTTTCAGGGCGTTTCAGGTCCATTGCGTTTTGCCATAGGTCGCCATAAGTGGTGGGCGTAGTGGGCTGCACGCGCCAAAGCGGTGTTGCAGGGGCTGTTTGGGGGTTGTCGTTGGTTTGTGTTTCGGGTGCGTCTTCGTTGTCAATCACCAGCGTTGTGTCTTCCGGTTGCTCATCGTCGGGTAGGGTGGGGCGTTCCACATTGCGTTGAGTCGTGTTGTTTTGGGGCGTGTTGGTGTTTCTTGCAGGTGCCGTGTTGGCGTTTCTTTGCGTGCGGTTGTTTTGCCTTCGCCCTCTGTTGTCTTGCACAAAGGGCAAAGCGAGGGCATAACCCGTCAAGCAAATGACGAGCACCACCATCAACGTCCTTTTTATTTTCTTACTTCGCAGCACGCCTTTTAGGGTCACTTTATCATTTTCAACGCCGCTTTCACCACCTGTTCAACGGGCAGTTCGGGTTGTTCTTTCAGTATTTCAACCACCACTTTGGCCGAGGCAGCCGGTGCAAAGCCCAGCATGGTAAGTGCGCCCACGGCCTCGTCCTTCACGGCTGTGTTCATAACCGTGGCGTTTGCGTTTGTGGGTACCGACAATTCTTGGGCCACTCCGCTTGTAACAATCTTGTCTTTCAGGTCTACGATGATGCGTTGTGCCGTCTTTGCGCCAATGCCTTTAACGGTTTTCAGCATCTTGTCGTCGCCGGCGGCAATGACGTTGCACAGTTCGGGGGGCGACATTCCCGAAAGAATCATGCGTGCCGAATTGGCTCCAACGCCCGAAACGCTGATAAGCAAGCGATAAAGTTCGCGCTCTTGGCGCGTGGCAAACCCATAAAGCGTGTACGAATCGTCACGCCCGCCCGTTACCAATGCCTCGTGAACAAACAGTTTTACCTTGTCTTTACCTTGGATAGCGGTGTATGTATTCAGCGATATGTTGAGCGCATAGCCCACCCCGGCCGCCTCAATCACAGCCATGGCTGGGGTAAGTTCGGCCAAGTCGCCCTTGATATATTCAATCATTAATGATGTTTTTTATATGTGTACGTATACGTTATTATATAACGACTCTCGTTGCGCATTATTGTGTGTGCGCATAAAAAACTGCATTTGCAGGCGAAAGAAAGAGGTGTAAGTGCCTTTGCATAAGCCAATATCATGCTGCTAATCAAGGTCTCCAATTCTGCTTACATCATTTGTGCCTTTTGTGTGAAGTGAAATTGCAGCGTATATGCCAAAATGTAAATAAATCATAAACCATATAACGCAACGCTTGTAGTATAAAAAGAAATGTTTATCTTTGCCAACGTATAGGAATAGCCGAAGAAATTTAGAGGTAGTTTCTGATGTATTCGTCAGAGTTTGATACAAAGTATCGTTTATGTTAAATGGGTTTTACCATAAAGTAAACTTCTACGGCATTCCTATATTTTTACGATATAACCCTAGATAGCATGGCCCGAACTGATAGAGATGTAAACCTAAAAGCACTAATTGGCAACCAATTGCAATACATATACTCGGCCGACGAGCTGACCAATGTTCTTAATACCTTGGCCAGCAACATTGGTGTGTTTGCCGGTTTCAGGCGAAACCAGATGCTTTGCTTCGCAGATACCAGTAAAGACAACCGCCGGGCAAAACGCTACCGCATGCGCAAAAAGCACGGCGGAACGCGTGCTATCGTGGCTCCCCATCAGAGTTTGTTGTACATGTTAAAGGGCTTTAATGCCTTGTTGCAGCAGTATTACGAACCCACAACTTGGTGTTACGGCTTTGTGAAGGGGCGTTCGGTGGTGCAAAATGCCCAACAGCATCTGGGCAAACGCTACATCCTGAACATCGACATCAAAGATTTCTTCCCCTCCATTACTAGGCAAATGGTGGAAGACGTTTTGTTGGCAGAGCCTTTAAAGTGCTCTGCCGAGGCCGCACGCCTGCTTTCGGGTCTCTGCACTGCTGCCGAACCGCAGGGCGATGTGTTGCCGCAGGGATTTCCCACTTCGCCAACACTCTCGAATATGGTGTGCAAAAAGATGGACGAAGAACTGGCTGCCGCCGCCCAACGCATAGGGGCAACCTACTCGCGCTATGCCGATGACATGTCGTTTAGCAGCGACAAGGATGTGCTGCGCCCAACGGGAAGTTTCTATTTGCAGGTTTCTGGTATTGTTGAGAAGTACGGATTTAGGCTGAACGACCGCAAAACGCGCTTGCAACGACGTGGACGAAGGCAGCAGGTTACGGGCGTTGTGGTGAGCCATAAGGTGAACGTAACGCGCGAATATGCACGGCAGATACGCAGCTTGTTATATATGTGGGAACGATATGGCTATTGGGAGACTGCCAGAGCAGCCTTGCGCGCTTATCGTGAGCAACATGGTAAGACTAGGGGGCATGGTGAATACCTCACCTTGTATGCGGTTTTGCGCGGCCGACTGAACTATATGAAGATGGTGAAGGGCGAAAAAGACCCCACATACCTTAAACTTTGGAACAAGTATAACCAACTGATGCAGCGGGATGTTCCTAAGCGCAGGAGGGGTGTTTACGGCACTAACGCGCATAGGCCTGAGCCTTCTAGTGCCAACGATTATCTTGGCGAACCGCAACGAAAGGGTTGCGCGGGTGTTGTGGCACTCTTTGTGGCGCTTACGTTAGCGGGTTTGCTGGCTTGCAACTTGTTGGCTTAATGTCTTTTATTGGTTGCTGCACGCGTTAATCGGTGGCGTTTTAACCCGCATCGGGCATAAGGATTGCTAAGATTTGTATTGCATAACGCGAAATGCCTTATGCTTGTCTTTACCTTGTTAGTTGTTAAACACATCTTGTTTTTTGGGGAGAGCGTAAAGTTTTCGGTGTAAATTTTAACATCGAGAGTGCCCTCGCCGTTCACCAATTGCCCATTCGGTGGCAAATATTCAATTCTCGCGGAGGTTTTTGGGGGCTGAAAATTGGCATTAGCCTGTAAGGTTAAGCAAGCCGATTTACCGTATAAAAATGCGTAATTATGCAGAATGGAGGGCAATTCACGACAAAAAAGGTGCAATTTGCAGCAAATTGCACCGCAATTAGCACCAAAACGCAGTGCAATTAGCACCAAAACGCAGTGCAATTAGCGGCAAAACGCAGTGCAATTAGCATCAAAACGCAGTGTAAAATGCTGCTAAATGCAAGAAGGAATGCAACAAAATGCAAAGTAAAGTGCATAATCTTGCATATTGGATGTTGGGTTTATTGGTCTACGATTGACCAAATAGACGTTGTTTTGGTAGGAAAAAGCACTTAAAAGTTGACGTTTTAACCACTAAAAACCGTTTTCTGGGTGGCGAAAATTTGAGAACAGGCGAGCAACTAGAAAGGCAAAGTGGTGCAAATTGCCCGTGTTGTGCTCAAAAATGGACTTAAAACAAAATGCAAAAGGCCGAAATTTCTGCTAAATAGCATGCTTTTGAGTGTTATTTTTGCTAGAATGGAGCGACGAAAATAATCTGTTTGTAAAATATTTACACCGCAATTAACAATAAGATGAAGAAGAGTGCCCTTGAAAAATTAACGCCAATACATCATTTGCCTTAATTGTTAATACAACATAGCAGCATTAAGCCAAGATTGGGATTACGGTTAAGGCCGATTTGGGTTAGAGTCTACATTTGTCCTTCTTCCAGCATTTTCTTTATTTCCTCGTCGGTCTTAGTCAATTTGTCTTTGCACATTTTGATAAGTTTCTGTGCCTTCTTCAGTTCTTCTGTCTGCGAGTCGAGGTCTAGTTCGTCTGTTTCCATTCGGCGAACAATAGCTTCTAGTTGTGCCACTGCCTCTTCGTATTTCATTTCTTGTTTAGCCATAATTTAAGTTTATGAGTTTTTAAAGTTTATGAGTTGTTGAGTTTGTGAGTTGTTGAGTTTATCAGTTCGTGAGTTATTTGGTTTGTGAGTTGTTGGGTTTGTGAATTTGTGAACATCTGCGTGTTTGGCTTTGTAGGCTTGTTTTTTTGTTGAACGTAATGGGCTTATTGTCTTTTTGCAAGCTTACTAAAATACTTCCTAACTCATAAACTCACCATCTCACCATCTCAAATCCTTATTCAACAACAGATTTTACCTTTCCCTTTTGCAGTTGCGTTACTATCACATCGCCCTTTTGCAATTGGTTGGCGTTGCGTACCACCTTTCCGCCGTGCGTAGTGATGCTATAACCCTTGCTAAGCAGTAAGGTGGGGTCGTGCGCTTTGATGGCTTGTTCCAGCAGTTCAAGGCGATGTGCGGCCCTGGTTAGCAAACGTTCGGCGTGGGTTGGCAGGGCTAGTGCCAAACGTTGCAGGCGCAAGTCTTGCCTTTGCAGGGCCGTTGTTATGGCGTTTCGCATGCGTAGAGCCATGTTTTCGAGCCTTTTCTCTTGCCTCGTACGCACCAATGAAAACAACATCGGCACCTTTTCGGTAAGTCGGGCCAGTTGGATGCGCTCCAATTCCATGCGCCTTTGCACCAGGTGTACAATCTCTTCCTGCGCATCGAGAATGCGTTGATAGGTTTCCGCGAGGTGTTCTACCAGCAAAGCAGCCGCAGCGGTGGGCGTTTTTACACGGCGGAAAGACACCATATCTAGTACACTTTCGTCGCGGTCGTGCCCGATGCCGGTGATGATTGGTAGGGGGAAGTTGGCTACATTCTCGGCCAATGGCAGGCTGTCGAAGCCACAGAGGTCGCTAGTGGCCCCTCCGCCACGTATGATAACCACCACATCGAAGTCGGCTAGCCGCTCGTTGATGGCGTTAAGGGCCGCAATGACGCTCCGTTCAACGCCTTCGCCCTGCATGGTGGCGGCAAAAAGCTGTACCGAGAATTGCAAATGCCATTCGTTTTCGTGCAGATGACGGTAGAAATCGCCGTAACCAGCCGCTTGCTCGCTGGAAATAACGGCCACACGCTGCGCAAATAGCGGTAGGCGAAAGTCTTTTTGCAGGTCGAACACACCTTGTTGTTTTAGTGTCCGCACAATTTCGAGCCGCTTGCGCGCCATGTCGCCCAGCGTGTAAGTGGGATCTATGTCGGCCACAATCCACGAAAAGCCGTAAGCCTCGTGGAAATCGGCGTACACCAAGAGCCTTACTTTCAGTCCGGCGCGTAGTATTTGGTTTGCATTGCGTTCGAAGTGGGGGCGCAAAAACGCCCATTTGTTCTTCCAACACTTGGCCGATGCCTTGGCCACAGGTGTGTTTCCTGTCGCGTCTTTCTGCACCAATTCCATGTAACAGTGCCCGCGAACCTCCCTCATTTCAGAGATTTCGGCCTCTACCCAATATTCGTCGGGCATGGTTATGGCGAGCGCATCGCGCACCATTTGGTTCAGTTCGTACAGTGTTAGGGTTTCTTTGCGCATGGGTTTGGGATGTAATGGCGTGGCGAGCCGTGCGGTTGGCGGCTCTTTACATGATGCAAAGTTAAGGTAAATGGTGGTAACGACAAAATATAATTCGATTAAATGGGGGGTAAGTGATAAGTAGTAAGGTAGTAAGTTGTAAGTGGTAGTGTGGTAAGTAGTAAAGTAGTAAGTTGTAAGTGGTAGGGTGGTAAGTAGTAGGGTGGTAAGTAGTAGGGTGGTAAGTAGTAGGGTGGTAAGTAGTAGGGTAGTAAGTAGTAGGGTAGTAAAGTAGTAAGGAGTAAGTGGTAGAGTAGTAAGTAGTAGGGTAGTAAGTAGTAGGGTAGTAAGTAGTAGAGTAGTAAGTAGTGAGTAGTAGAGTAGTAAGTAGTAGGGTAGTAAGGTAGTAAGTAGTAGGGTAGTAAGTAGTAAGTAGTAAAGAGTAAGTAGTAGAGTAGTAGAGTAGTAAGTAGAAAGTAGTAAGTAGTATGTAGTAAAGTGGTAAGTAGTAGGGTGGTAAGTAGTAGGGTAGTAAGCGGTAAGTAGTAGAGTAGTAAGTAGTAGGGTGGTAAGTAGTAGGGTGGTAAGATGGTAAGTGGTAAGTAGTAAGTAGAAAGTAGTAAGTAGTATGTAGTAAAGTGGTAAGTAGTAAGTAGTAGGGTGCTAAGTAGTAGGGTAGTAAGTAGTAAAGTAGTAAGTAGATGAGTAGTAGGTAGTAGGGTGATAAGTGGTAAGATGGTAAGCGGTAAGGCGTAAATGGCAAGTGCACTTACTTACTCTTGTACTCCTTAATACCTACTCCTTACTACCCACTGCCTACTACTTACTACTTTACTACTTATTACTTACTACCTTACTACTTACTACTCTACTACTTACCACCCTACTACTTACCACCCTACTACTTACTACCCTACTACCTACTCCTTCACCACTTTCAGCGTGTCTTGCACCTTGCCCCTAGTGGCTTTCACAATGTAAACTCCAGCAGGCAGATGGCGTAGTGACAGCACGTGGGGTGGCTTTGTTGCCGATAATACACGTGCACCGTGCATGGCGTACACCTCAATGGCATCGTAATCGACGGCGGTGAGTAAGTTGGTTCCGTCGAAACGCAATGGGGTCTCGCCCGCATTGGCCTTATTGCGCGGCAATGCAGTGGTGGAAAGGTCGTAGGATAGCAATGGACAAACAGCCATCGACAAAGGTTCGTCGTCGTTGCGATACCATGTATAGGTGCCAGTGGGCTTGTTGTTGCCGTCTTCGTCGGCCAAGAGATGGTATGTTGTGGATTTTTCTTTCGCTTGTCTGCGTAGGCAAAGGATGGCAATCTTGTCCGAATTGTTGCCCTTATCGTTGTTGGGCAGTCCGCCAATGACAACGAAGAACTCCTTCTCTACCGTTGCAGGTGTGTTGAAAGTGAAGGTGGTAGGCTTTATCGCATTGTTGTCGTAAACCAATTCAGACGCTTTTAGCGTAGAAGTGGCGAGTACTTGGCCCGGCATACCCTTGTCGTCGGCCAGCGTTAAGGCAATGCTTATTTCGGCATTAGGACTAACCGTGACCGTAGAACCAAAGTAGACGTCAACGCTTTTTACCTCGGCCTTGGCCTGTGGCGCATCGAAACGTTCGGCAAACTTAGACATGCCGAGCCAGTTAGAGCCTGCGTAGAAGCCATAATATCCCAGTCCAATGACATTGATGTTGGGGTTTTCTTCGGGTGTTATGTTCCAAATGTGCTGCTGTCCGCCCACTTGTATGTAGTTTACTAGCGCGTCTTTGCTGGTTCCGGCATCGTTGGTTGCCCGCAAGCCCACACTAAAAACGCCCTGCTTGTTGTAGGTTACGGTGGGGTTTTGCTCGTTGCTCTGCTCGATGTTTGCCCCCTTGAACGACCATTGCCATTGGGTGGGGTTGCCCTTAGAGAGGTCTTTAAACGTAAGCGACGAGCCTAAGGCGATGAAACGGCCAACGAATGGCGAGAGATAACCGCCTGGTTCTACCCCGATAAAGGCTTGCGGAGCCTTCTTGCTTACGGTTACATAGGCCTGGCGCGTAAAGGTGTGCTCCTCCGTACCATTGCTAACGGTGAGCGTTACGGGGTAAGTTCCAGCCTTTGCATATACAACTTTGGGGTTCACGTCTGTGGAAACATTGGGTGTTCCGCCCTCAAACTTCCAGTTATAAGACGTGACTTTGCCTACGGAAGAATTGTAAAACGCCACTTCTTCGCCCTCAACAACATTGATGGAAGTGGCATTTGCATCGTTTTGCAACACTTCGAACCCGTCGATGAACACGTCTTCGCCACCTGAACCCTCATAGACGAAGGAGAATTGCACCTTCTTTTGGGCGTAGGCAGATAGGTTTACGTTGAACTTGTTCCAGTTGGGGCCATCGAAAGCATTGTCTTGCGACCATTTGAACGCATCGAGTAATTCTTCCGTTTCCTTTGTGTCTACATCGGTGATAAGTAGTTTCCATTTGGCAAAGACCAATAGCCCAGGACTGAAACAGGCGTAAAAGCTGCACGTGCTGTTGGGTTTGATGGTTATTTGGGGCGATTGGGCAGTTTCCTTTTGCTTTTTGTTGGAGTAGCCAATACCTAGCGAGAACTTGCTGTTTGGATTGAAGTATGAGAAGGGTTTCAGCCCTTTCCAACTTGGTTTCTCGTATAACTGCCATGTGGCAGTGTTGTTAAGGGCGAAGTATTTCCACAGATTGGCTTCTTCAACCGAGTCCCACCCCATGTGATAATAGGGTGTAGTTCCTCCTAATGCATAGAAATTGGCTTGTAAAGACTGTCCGTATGCCACGAAACACAGGCAACAGAGTAAGAGAAGTAGCGTTCTTTTCATCATGTCGAGGTTTTAATTTGTAATCAAAATATTGCTTTTGTATTGCAAATATACATAATAATATGTTTTGAACCAATAAAATAACACATTTTGTTGGTTTGATAGCTGTGCGAAAGGTGTGAGGAAGAAGGGCACGCCAGCAACACTTGCATTAGTTGTTCTTGAAATGTTGAGGGCAAATTAACGGGCATGAATAGATAATAGGATATTTGTGTCTCTTTGAGAAATATTTTAGTCAGAATGAAATGGTTGTTTGTTTAAAGTAAAGTATTCTAAAAAATAATTTGTGATTTTCTTTGTTGGAGTTTAAAATTTATATATCTTTGCGGTATATAACTAAAACACCTATGCGCACATGGCACATGACGCTCATTTTGACGAACCTCCGCCATACACCATAATATAATAAATTGGTGTTAAATCCCATCATGGAGTATTTTTGAATCTTTTGAATGTTCTTAGCCGTATTAAGAGTATGGTAATATGATGGTTTCACGCATCCATGTATTGAACATTTATGCATATCTTTGTTGGAGGGAAATATTTTTGTCTTCTCTAGCTATCTTGTTGTCAACTTAAGGATCACTTTTATGATGAAGAATGGTAGTTTATATATGGTTTCAATTGTTTGGCGCATCCTTCATAGTCAGGGCATGAAGGTAAATCGTAGCGAGGTCTACAAAGTGCTCTTGTCAGACGCGTCTTACCCTAGTGTATTGTCTATTGTCAACACCTTTAATTTCTTTGGTTTTGAATCTGAAGTGTATCTATCTGATTACGAGAGCTTACAAGAGAACACATATCCTGTAATAGTGCACACATTGGAGGATGGTGGGCATTTCTACTTGTACGAGCAACAGGGTAATAGTATCTATTTATCTGATGGTGAGAGTCGACGTGTCTCGAAAGAAGAGTTTCTTAGGCTTTGGGATGGGGTTATAGTTTTAGTCAATTCATTAACCACGAAGCGCTATAAACCTTTTTTACATTTTCCATGGGAACTAGGTCTGGCCACTTTCTTTCTTCTATTGTCTATCGTTTTTGGTGCCTTATCACTTTTCACTTTGACTTACTTGATGCTCAATCTCTGTGGAGCATTTGTTTCTGCACTACTTGTGTTGCGACATTATCACGAGTATGAAGATATACCGCTTTGCCATATTGGTAAATCTTTCGATTGTATGGCCGTTCAGCATCGTAGGCCATTGAGGCATTTTGACGATGTTTGTTTTGCCCTACTCCCTTTGTTTTATTTTTTGGGGATAACTTTATGTATGGCTTTCGGACAGATACACACTCGTTTCGTTTACGTTATTGAGTGGATTGCAGTTGCCGTAGCTTTGGCAATGGTTGGACTTCAGGCACTGGTAATACGTAAATATTGTTTGCTTTGCCTTACCATCAGTTTTTTAGTGAGCTTAAAATGCATTATTTTATATGTACTGGGCTTTCCTTCTGCGGCTGGTTTTAATCGTGGTTGCGTGGCTTTCTCTTTAGCGGGCGTATTATGTTATGTGTTTGCCGTGAAACTGAACGCCGATCGCGTGATAGTGGGAAAGAGCTTGTCGTTGCTCCGTTTTAAACGCAATGGTAGGGTGTTTAGAATGCTTCTTAATGAGGGACGAGAACTGATGGTGAAGTCGAGCTGCATGGTTTATGGGGAGATTGATGCCCCAATAACGGTGCATACATTTTTACGTCCACATTGTCGGCATTGCAAAAAGGTTGTTGCCTGTATGAAGCACTTGTTGGATATGCATAAGCGCATAAGATGGCTGATAAGTATGGATGGATTTCTTGATGCTCAACAGTCTGTGGAAGCAAACCTGGAGCAACTGATTGTTTTGCAAACGTATAAGCACGACAAAGTAAGAGCTCTTAGTATATTGGTGGATGGATTTTCGATAGCCGATTATTCTATGAGAAATATCACTGAAAACACCATCGCCGAATTTAAAGAACAACTAGAAGAGATGAAAGCCAACGGCATTGATGCCTTCCCCATCATAACCATAGATGGGCATGTTATGCCACGAGAATATGAAGTGGAAGACTTGCTGTATTTATTATAAAGTGACTTAAACCAAAAAAAATAACGATTTGCTTGTAGCAAGAGATTAGCTACCTCTTCAACTGTCTTGCGAATTGTATCGTGGGAAAACGCCTGACCACGTTAAACGTGATGCCCGAATACCGGTACGAGCGTTGACAACAGGTAAAATATGTTTTTTTATTTTATTGTTTTATGGAAAAGTTAGATCTTTATCAGATGAGTAATGTTCTTGGCGGTGCTCAAGACGATGCTCGATGTGGAGCTGTTCAAGCTGCGGCCAATGCAATGGCACGTGATGGTGCTACTGATAAGCAATGGGAAGAGTGGGAAAAACTTTATCACCAGTATTGCTAAACTTTAACGGACTTGTGTTGGGGAAGTCTTCCCCAACACAGGTTTTAATTATCTGAGACAATGAAAACAATGTTGATTAAAGTATTGTTGTGTGGCCTACCCATTAGTTCGTGTGCCCAAGCTACACACGTGATTGAACCGGCCATACTGGAAGTGAGATATAAGGTGGTGTATGGCAAGGATAAAGATGAATATGCTTTGCGGTGTGGTAAACATACGAGTCAATATATTAATATAGACACGTATGTGTCTGACTCTATGAGCAACTCTCCAAACGGCCCCGACTATGACATGGAACGCCTCAGAAGAATGACGGATGCCCGTGAACATCGTGACGACGACAGTAAACGCATGCCTTATAGCCCAGGGTGTGGACAGTATTTATACCGAAATCTAACGCAAGGTAAAATCACTGTGTATGCTTCTTTGTTCGGCGATTATTGTTTTTATGAAGAGCCCATACCACAAATGGACTGGCATTTGGTGGCAGATAGCATGCGAACGATTGTTGGCCAGCAATGTCTAATGGCTAAAACGCGATTCAGGGGGCGTGAATGGACGGTTTGGTATGCACCCGAGATTGGCATTCCACTTGGACCTTGGAAACTGGCAGGCTTGCCTGGGCTGATATTAAAAGCCCATTGCGAGAACTACATAGACTTGGAGGCGAACAGCCTACAAACCAAAGGCGTGCCGCCCGTTATGTTTTACAATTTCTATAACCACAAGTACACACTCATCGCGCGTGAGAAATACCTGAAAGCAAGTACCGATCCCAAGACCTATCCACCCAAAACAATCATCGCCCCACCAATGGAATTAGAGTGAATGGCAAGAGTGAAGAGTACGAATAAGCAGTTTTCTTGGAGGCTCCTAGCTCACTTTCATGCTCTCCTTATATTATAGATGTGGCGGCATAGTGCACATGTTCACATCACGTAACTAAACTTTTTACAACGATGAAAAAGGCATGTTTGATGGCAATAGCCATATTGTGGACTTTCGTCACATGTGCACAAGTGGTGAAAATGGAAGGTCGATTGACTGATACAAACGGTCAACCGATGCAATGGGTTGTGGTGAAACACGTGGATGCAGAAAGCAACAAGATGCTGAATTATTGCCAAACTGATGCGGAAGGGCGATTCAGCATCGAGGCCAAGGTGGGAAACAGCCTGCAAATTTCCTCTCTTGGGTATAAGGCTAGGCGTATTGAAGTGAAGGAGGGCATGCCTTTTCAGAGGCTGACAATGGCTGATGATGCCGTGACACTTAAAGAAGTGAACGTGAAATCAGAAAAGGTCAAGCTTAGTGGAGACACCATAAAATATCTGTTAGCTACCTATGCACAAGCCGGCGACCGAACATTAGCCGACGTGTTGAGGCGCGTTCCTGGTTTTGAAGTGAACAAGGAGAGCGGCCAAATTTCCTATGGAGGAAAGCCGATAAGCAACTTTTACATCGAAGGACTCGACCTTCTGGGGGCTAAATACGGTGTGGCCACCAATACACTACCGCAAGGTGAGGTGGCATCGGTGGAGGTGATAAAACACCACCAACCAGTAAGAGTACTTGAGGAATTTACTTATACCAACGACGATGCCGTGAACATACGTATGAAAGACGGAGCGAAGGCACACTGGATTGTTACGGCCAAAGGCAGTGTTGGCCTAAAAAGTAAGGGCACTTTGTGGGAAACCGAGAGTTTTGCTATGCGCATTAAGCCACAATGGCAGCTGATGGCTACCTACAAATCCAATAATTTGGGTAAGCCAATAGGCAAGGAAACAACAAACCTGTTTAACTTCGACGAGATAAGTAGTAGGCTAACAGACGTGATACAGCTGCCTGTGGCTAATTCGGGATTTCTTGGTAGGCGGTCGCTTTTCAACAGAAGCCATAGCTTTACGTTAAATACGCTGAAACGCATAAACGACATTTCGCAGGTGAATTTGCAACTGATATACGAGAACAACGAAGAAAATACGTGGGAAAGACGGGTGACTGAATATTATAGAGCAGGTGACACGCGCCTGACAGACAACCAAAAACATGGATTGACCCGTGAGAACAATCTCCACGCCTTATTGAAATACGAGAACAATGCCAACAACCATTACTTGAAAAACAAGCTACAAGGCGACCTGGAATGGCGTAAGCAATGGCTAAACGAGACAGGAACGAATGCCCATATCGTGTATGCCAAGCTACCGAAGTTTACCGTCAGAGACGACCTTTACCTTATCAAACGGTGGGGTAAGCACCTCTTGTCGTTCAATTCGGGCAGCATCTACGAAACAAGGCCACAGCGAATACAAGCAGATTCGGCTTTACAGACCCTTACACAGCATTATTTTGAAACCAACACAAGTTTGCAAGGAGCTTTGCTTATAGGTAAAGTAAAACTATCGACAAGCCTTGGTGTGAATGCGGTTGTGCATAATTTGCAGTCCAATCTCTATGGCGTGCCCGATAGTGTTTGGGCTAATAAGATTGGTGATGGTCGTTTCGGTTTCTGCCAACTATACGCCAATCCCGAAGCGGAATATCGTTTGCGCGATGTACGCTTTACACTTTCGGCCTTCTTGGAACACAACATGTATTGGTATCGGGGGCATGGTGGCCAGTCGCATGCATACGTCTCGCCCGGCCTAACCATACAGTGGAATGCCACGCCACGGTTGGAATTCAGGTGTAGTGCAAGCGAATACACTTCGCAAGTAGACATCAACAGGTTTTTCGACGCGCTAATTCTGCAAGATTATGAGTATGCCAGCAGGGGCTATAACGGCTATGCAGTGTGCAGGGAACGAAACGTACGACTAAGAATGCTATATAAAAATGCCTTACAGGCTACGCATTTTAACATGAATGTGACACGAACGCAGGGCACGAACCCATATACCACATCGCGTGAGTTTGTGGGAAAGTACATTGTGTTGTCGCTGTTGCCCTTCGAAACGCGGTACAACATGTGGAAAGTTACATCGATGTTGTCAAAGGGATTTTCGCTGTTCAACACTAAACTGCAAACAATGGTGGACTATAATCACACGAACACCTACATATCGCAAGATGGAATGCGTATGCCCTTGCAAACAGACGGATTGGGGTTGAAGACTAGTCTCAACATGGTTTTATGGAAAGGAATGGACTTTAACTATGCCCTGTCTTACCGTTGGAGCAAGATGTACATGCCTGATTGGGACAAAAGGTCGTCGCTAAATAACTGGCATCACGAGGCACAGGCCATCATTCCGCTTGTGGGTGCAATGAAATTGGAAACCAACTTGGAATGGTATCGCAATCAATTACCTGACAGAGGCTATAAGGATATGGTGTTTGTAGACCTGGCTTTGGGGTATGTGGGCAGACACATTGACTGCAAGTTGAAGTTAACCAATGCGCTGAACAAGAGCAGTTACGCTTACAGTACGAATAACGACTTGGTGCGGACTACTACAGACATGCGTGTTAGAGGGCGTGAACTGGTGTTGACGCTCACATATAGGCCGTGATGCATGGTGTGAATTGCTGCTGACGGTGATACGCTCGGATTGCTATGGGGGGTGCAAAAGAAAACTGTACACTCGTCAACTTGCCAGCCTTTGTCAACTTCTCAGTAGTAAATTTAACATTATAAGTACCCTTTTTGTCCACCAATCGCCCACCTTGCCGCAAAAAATCGATTCTCGCGAAGGTTTGTTTTGATGCAA
>ERZ772960.467-NODE-467-length-36778-cov-3.295864_pt1 | contig 36778 bp, 37 predicted proteins | sample MGYA00580678_ERZ772960 | MGnify/ENA primary metagenome ERZ772960 (study PRJEB29015, sample SAMEA2737930) | human oral metagenome | biome: human oral; feature: human-associated habitat; material: dental | place: China | collected 2059 ... | reverse complement strand
GATATGAAACAATGGTGGGCGAGGGTGGCGCAACCCTTTCGGGCGGCGAAAAGCAGCGCATCTCCATCGCCCGTGCCATCCTCAAGGACGCGCCCATCATCATCTTTGACGAGGCGACGGCGAATGTCGATCCGGAGAACGAGGATCGGCTGCAGCAGGCCATCGAGGCACTGACGCAGGACAAGACGGTTATCATGATCGCCCATCGGCTGAACACGGTTCGAAACGCCGCGCAGATCCTCGTCGTAGCAGATGGCAGGATCGTCCAGCGCGGGACGCACGAAGAACTGATCGCAGCGGATGGCATCTACGCCGACTTCATCGCGGCGCGAGAGATCGCCGTTGGGTGGAGGCTGTCACCTTCGCCGGATCCGTCCCAAATTGGATGATCGCGGACATAAAGGCATATCCTCTCGCAAACGGGACAGGATAATTTCTGGTTCCTTGCAATAGCAATAAGTGGACGCAGCCTTCTTTGAACGCATCTGCAAGCCTGCTGAACGCACCGCCGTTATCGCTGGCCATGCTCCCAAAATCCGACGGTTTTGGCGGCAATGATGGCGCTTCTGCATGTTCTTTTTAAGCGTCCGATTTCATGTTGCAATCAACTTGCAATTACCCAAAATAAATAGCCACAGAAAAAGAGATTCCAAGCGCCGCATGCGACGAATGGAAGCTCTTTTGTGGGGGTGTGCGTTTCCCTTTTTGCGCCCATTATGCCAAACGGTTGTAATCCTCCTCGCTCACTGGTTCGCACCACTCATTTGAAGTGTTTTCTCCCGATACTTCCACGGCAATATGCTGGAAAGCAGAGTCCTTGGCGGCTCCGTGCCAGTGCTTTGCATTTGCCGGGATATGTACCACATCGCCGGGCTTTAGTTCTTGGGCAGGCTTTCCCACTCCTGGCAATATCCTCGTCCCGCTGTGATGAGGAGAATCTGTCCGCCTCCCTTGTCCGCACGATGGATGTGCCAATGATTGCGGCAGCCCGGCTCGAACGTCACATTCCCAATGATCACTTGGTCAAGAGAAATCATGTGAAGATAGCTCTTGCCGTCAAAATGCTGTGCATAGTTGACATTTTCCCCGCCAACGGGAAACAGACTGGTGCTCCGAATCGTCTCCAAATCCGTATTCCCGCCATCTTTGTCGAGCGTATTTTCTGCTGTGCCATCGTTATAAACGCCTTTGGCTATATGGAATGCCGCCCATGCCTTCGGCCAGCCGGCGTAAAAGCCTAACTGTGTAATGACCTCGGCCATTTCCGCGCGGGTGACTCCATTTTTCCTGGCAGATTCCATATGATTATTATCTCCATGCATAAGGATTGCTGTCAACATGAAGCATGGTTTAGGTTCGTTGCCGGCCGGGGTTCAAAGCGAATGACGGCATCCACTTGCTTTCCAAACGATCTTTCAAAAACAGCACAATATCGGAGGGATTTTGGGGTTCATCCGCGAAGAAATTTGAAGGAATTTTAGGAAATCCCTTGACTGAAAGTATTCTTTCACCGTTATCGTACGGGAATGCCCATCAAGCGCATCAAGGCGTACGTCGAACTCACAAAAGGAGGTGATGCAACGCTTGCCGAGCGTTACGGACGCATCTGCGAGCAGCGGAAGTTCGTGCAGGATCAGATGGACAATCTTCGGTTCTATATGCAGGAATTCGACTTCAAGGATTGGTGCTGCAGCAAAGCACTTGCCGAGGGGACGGAGGCGAACATCGGCTTTGATGCATACGAACGGGAGACCGGGCGAAAAATGCCCGGCATGCTGGGCAAGGATTGATGCTTACGGATACAAGAGGAATGGCTTCTACGAAAATGGGAGGAATTCGAATGACAGATCTGCCAAAAATCGCGCTCGGTGCGTGGGCATTGGGCATGGCGCAGATTCCTGTCGCATGGGCAATCGATGAATCAATTTGGGAGGGATTCACATGAAAAAACTTCTTGCAGCTCTCACCATGTTTGCCGCTGCACTCCTCGTGACCGCATGCGGCGGCAACGCTGCGCAGGACACGAAGGCAGCCCCCGCAAAGACGGAGACCGCTTCGACGCAGACCACTGCAGCAACGGACAGCAAGACGCTCGTCGTCTATTTCTCGGCACAAGGGCACACGAAGCAGCTCGCGGAGACGACGGCAAAGGCACTTGGCGCAGATCTTGCGGAGATCATCCCCGCCGAACCATACACGGCGCATGACCTCGACTACAAAGACAGGACGACACGCGCGACGGTCGAGCAGAACGATCCTGCCGCGCGCCCCGCGATTGCAAACAAGATCGGGAATATGGCGCAGTACGATACCGTCGTCATCGCTTATCCGATCTGGTGGGCGCAGGAGCCGCGCATTGTCGACACCTTTGTCGAGAGCTACGACTTTACCGGCAAGACGCTCGTTCCCATCTGCACCTCGGGCGGCAGCGACATCGGACGCAGCGGGGAGGCGCTTGCCACCATTGCGAGGGGCGCTGCGACGTGGAAGGCTGGAAAGCTCTTTTCGCCGACTGCCTCCGCCGATGAAATTGCCGCTTACTTCAAATCCATCGGCGTAACGAAGTGAACGGGCGAAATGCGATCAACCTGCTGCTCCTCGCAGGGCTTCTGACGCTCCTCTCTTTCTCGCAACTGCCGCGCGTCGTGCATGAAATAGTCGGTGTTCTGATGCTTGCCGCGATCCTTGCCCATCTTGGATATGCACGCGGCTGGCTGCGCGGACTCACGCGCGGACGATGGACTGTGCGACGCATGCTTGGGGCCGTGCTGAATGCCCTGCTCGCGCTGAATGCCGCAACCATCCTTGTAACCGGCGTGATGGCGTCAAACTTTCTTTTCATCGAGCTTGTACCGCTCGAGCTGCACCGGAATCTGGCGCTTCATCAGCTGCATACGGCACTCGGATGGTCGATGCCCATTCTCGTCGGACTGCATATCGGACTGCACGGCGCGGCACTCTGGCACCGCTTCACGCATCGCTTCGGCATTTTGCGCGGGGCACGCCGTGCCCGTCTCGTATGCGGAGGATTGGCTCTTTTGACCATGCTGATCGGCATTTACGCCTCCGTATTGAACCGCGTCGGCGACCGTCTGCGCATGGAGCATATCTTTGCGACCGAGGCGGCCGCCCTGCCGGGCATGATATTTGCTCTGCTCATCCTTGCGATGATCGGTATGTATGCCGTTCTAGGCGCAGGTTTCGCCGCGCTTATCGGGAAAAAATAGGAGGATTTATCAAAGCGTACGCTCTACATGATGGATGAATCGATTCGCAGTCTGCATGCAGGAAAAATTTCTGCACCGACTGCCCGCTCCAAATTCTGAATACGCAGGTGGTGCACGCATCCCACTGTGCCGTTCATATGGTTCTCCATCCGTGTGTCCTTTTTTGCCATTTGTTTCATCGCTTTTAGCTTAAAGACGCTTTTAGCTTAAAGACGCTTTTAGCTTAAAGACAAAAATAGAAAAAAGCGCAGCAGCACGATGGCTGCTGCGCTTGGGCCTCCCCTTGGTGCAATGCGCCCGTTGCATCGATAAGCAGATGGATCCTTTAAACGAATCCTTATCCGAGGAGAACGGACGCGTTGTCGAGTATGGTTTTGCCGTTCGAGCAGGCGGGGCAGAAACACGTGTCGCCGCCTTTCGCCTTGACTTCGTTCGCCTGTGCGAGCAGGGACGCCGCCGTATCCGCGCCGAAGATCTCCTTCGCCTTGTCGGAGGCAAAGAACGGGATGACGGCGTCGATGCTCTGCACGTCTTCCTTGAGCTCCGCGAGGAGCGCCTTTGCCGCCTCCTTTTCATCCGCCTTGCCGACGGCGGCGCGGTAGGCCTCCGCCTTCTTCTTGAGCCCTGCATAGCAGCTCGGCGCGGCGATTACGGCGTCAACGTGTTTCAAGAGCGTTTCCTTTGTCATATGGATCATCCTTTCTTTAAGGCATGTTCTTATATCCATTTCGTCCATTTCCCTGCAGAAGGATCCGTCTGACGATGGCGCCTTCTGCAGGCTCAGTATAGCCTTTTTCATTTGCGGCGTCAATTATTATAATTTCCGGTAAAATTTCCTATTTGGTGCAATTTATATTATAATAACAGGGTATTGTATCAATGAGGAGCAAGGTATATGCACACAGAGTATTTGATGGGCAACGAGGCGATGGCGCTCGGCGCGCTTGCGGCGGGCGTGAACGTCGTCGCGGGCTACCCCGGCACGCCGTCGACGGAGGTGCTCGAAACCGTCGCGAAGCACAATGCGAAGAGGCGCGTCCGCGTCCACGTCGAATGGTCGACGAATGAGAAAGCGGCGATGGAGGTCGGCGCAGGCGCGGCGTATTCCGGCGCACGCGTGCTCGTGACGATGAAGCAAGTCGGCCTGAACGTCGCCGCCGATCCGTTGATGAGCCTTGCCTACATCGGCGTCACGGGCGGCATGGTCGTGCTCGTCGCCGACGATCCAGGCCCCATCTCTTCGCAGACGGAGCAGGACACGCGCCACTTCGCCTCGTTTGCGAAGGTGCCCTGCTTCGATCCGTCGAGCGTTGCAGAAGCGTACGCGATGATGGAGGAGGCGTTTGCCTTTTCCGAGCGCTACCATACGCCCGTATTGTTCCGCCCGACGACGCGCATCGACCACGGGTACGCCGCGATTATGGTCAAGGACGAGGCGGAGTACGCCGTGCACGAGCCGCAAGGATTTGTGCGCGACCCTTCCAAATGGGTGATTTTCCCGCGCCTTTCGACGCGCGCGCACGCTGCGATCGAGGCGCGCAACGCAGCGCTTTCGAAGGTGTTTTCGGGCTATGCGCGCAACGCCATCGCGCATGCGGACAGCCTGAGCCGCAAGGGCATCGCCTCGCACGGCGTCAGCTGGTCCTACGTGCAGGAGAAGGCTTTGGAGCAGGAGGCGGCGGGCGCGGAGCTGCCGCGCGTGTTCAAGGTCTCGACGCCGTTCCCGTTCCCTGAGGAGCAGGCCGTCGCCTTTTTGGAGGGACTCGACGAAGTGCTCTGCATGGAGGAGCTCGATCCCGTGATCGAGCGCGCGCTCACGTACGTATGCGGCAAGTATCGGCTCGCCGTCCGCATCCGCGGCAAGCTTACGGGCGATGTGGCGGCGTCGGGCGAGAATACGCGCGACGCGGTCGACGCGGCGGTCGCATCGTTTATGGGCTGGGCGCGTGCGGAGGAGGCGGAGCTTCCGGTGCCACCGGTTTCGGTCGTGCGGCCGCCCGTGCTCTGCGCAGGCTGCCCGCACCGCGCTTCGTTTTACGCGGTCAAACTCGCGATGAAGGGGCAGAAGTGCGTTTTCGCCGGCGACATCGGCTGCTACACGCTCGGCAATGCGCAGCCACTCGACATGGTCGACACGTGCCTTTGCATGGGCGCGGGGCTCGGGATTGCACAGGGCATCGGCATGACGTCGAAGGATACGAAGTGCTTTGCCTTCGTCGGCGATTCGACATTTTTCGCGTCGGCGATTGCGGGCGCGATAAACGGCGTCTACAATCAGGCGGACTTCACGCTCGTCGTGCTCGACAATTCGACGACGGCGATGACGGGGCATCAGCCGCATCCCGGCACGGGACGCACGATGATGGGCGAGGTCGCGCGAAAGATTTCGATTGAGGCGACGCTGAAGGGCATCGGCGTCCAGACGGTTCGCACGCTCGATCCGCTCGATTTCAGGGCGAGCGTCTCCGCCGTGCGCGAGGTCGCTGCGGAGAAGGGCGTCAAGGCGATCGTATTCCGTTCGCCTTGCATCGCTATTGCAGCGCCGCGCGGCATGGCGCATATCGACGAGGCGAAATGCACGCGCTGCCGCGCGTGCATCCGCTCGATCGGCTGCCCCGGCATCGTCGTAAAGGACGGCGCGGTCGTCATTGCGCCCGCGCAGTGCACGGGCTGCGGGCTATGCACGGAGGTCTGCCCGTTCGGGGTGATTTCCGTCACGCCGGCAAAAGCGCGGGTAGAGAAGGGGGGCGAGGCGTGATGGTGCAGAATATCTTGCTGGCGGGCGTCGGCGGACAGGGTACGGTGCTCGCCTCGAAGCTCATCGCGGCGGCGAGCGTCGCAAAGGGGCTTCCCGTCATGAGCGCGGAGACGATCGGCATGGCACAGAAGGGCGGCTCGGTCTTTTCCCATCTGCGCGTCGGCGCGGGTGCGAAGAGCCCGATGATACGGCGCGGCGAGGCCGACCTCCTGCTCGCGTTCGAGCCTGCCGAGGCGGTGCGCATGCTGCCGTACCTCAAGGCAGACGGCGTGCTCATCGCAAACCGCTCGCCCGTCATGCCCGTGACAGCAGCGCTTCGCGGCACGGACTACACGGGCCGTGAGATGGTCGCCTACCTCAAGGCGCATGTGAAGCGCCTTTGCGTGCTCGACGGCGAGGCTGCCGTCCGCACGGTCGGCAATCCGAAGGCGCTCAATGTCATCATGCTTGGCGCCGCGCTTGAGGCGGGGGCGCTGCCCTTCCTCACGGCGGACGACGTGCTCGCAGCGATCCGCGCGCGCGTGCGGCCGCAGTATGCCGCGCTCAATGCGCGCGCGCTTTGCTATGTGCGCGCGCATGCAGGCGCAATGGAATCCATGTGGGAAACGGGGCATCCGGCAACGTCCCCAAAGAAATGATAAAAGAAATGATAGAAAAGAAATGATAGAAAGCAGCAAGAGGAAATCGAGATGGAGATTACGAAGGAGCAGCTCGCACTCGTAGCGGAGCGCATCGGCGCGATGCGCGAGGCGGGGAGTTTTTACGGCAAGCGGCTTGCAGCGTGCGGGATCGAGCGCGTGGAGACGGCAGAGGACTTCAGGAGACTTCCGTTCTCGGAGAAGAAGGACCTTCGCGACGCATACCCGCTCGGGCTCATGTCCGTTCCCGAGGAAGAGATCATCCGCATCCATTCGTCGTCGGGCACGACGGGAAAGCCCGTCATCGTGCCGTACACGAGGAAGGACGTTGAAGACTGGGCGATCCAGTTCGCGCGCTGCTATGCGATGGCGGGGATCACGAACCGCGACCGCATTCAGATCACGCCGGGATACGGGCTTTGGACGGCGGGCATCGGATTTCAGGCGGGCTGCGAGCGCCTTGGTGCGATGGCGGTTCCGATGGGGCCTGGCAACACGGACAAGCAGATCCAGATGATGATCGACATGAAGAGCACGGTGCTCTGCGCGACCTCGTCGTACGCGCTGCTGCTCGCCGAGGAAATCGAAAAGCGCGGCGTGCGCGATACGATCCACCTCAAAACGGGCATTATCGGCTCGGAGCGCTGGGGCGCGAAGATGCGTGCGTCCATTGAGGAAAAGCTCGGCATCCAAACGTATGACATCTACGGGCTTACGGAGATCTATGGGCCGGGCATCGGCATCACCTGCGATGCGCACACGGGCATCCACTACTGGGATGACTATATCTACCTTGAAATCATCGACCCTGTGACGGGCGAAAACCTGCCCGACGGCGCGTGGGGCGAAATCGTCATCACGACACTCCGCAAGGAGGGCGCGCCGCTCATCCGCTTCCGCACGCACGACCTCTCGCGCATCATTCCGGGCAAGTGCGGCTGCGGCAGGGAATACCCGCGCATCGACACGATCGAAGGGCGCACGGACGACATGGTCAAGATCAAGGGCGTCAACCTATTCCCAAGCCAGATTGAGGAGATCCTGCAAACGTTCCCCGAAGTGTCGAGCGAGTACCAGATTCATATTTCGCACCTCGACGGCAAGGACACGATGCGCCTCTACGTCGAGACGAACGGGCGCGTCGACTTCCTCGCGCTCGCCCGGCGCATCGCGGAGCGCGTCAAGAGCCGCATCGGCTTTACGCCGCTCGTCAAGGTCGTCGAGATCGGCGTCCTGCCCCGCTCGGAGAAGAAGACGAGGCGCATCGTCGACACGCGCTACGAATGAGCGCCGCATGGCGTATCGCCTAGGGAATCGCGACGCAACGAAATCGGTGCATCAAAATCGCTGTCTCTTGCATCGGCAAAGCGAAAGGAGAGGCTATGAAGTGGAAGGGAACCTTATTCGTCCTCGCCATGCTGGCGTGCGTGCTGCTTGCAGCGGGCTGCGGTGCGGAGCACCATGCGGTCGCGCCCGCACCGCCGGATCAGACGCTCGACGAGCGCGCGGACGCCATCGTCGCCGCGATGTCCGATACGGAAAAGGTCGGACAGATGGTCATGATCGGCATCCGCGGCGAGGAGGCGGACGAAGACAGCCTCTACATGCTGCACCAATTCCATATCGGCGGCGTCATGCTCTTTGACCGCAACTTGAGGTCGGCAAAGCAGACGCAGAAGCTCACGCGCGACTTGCAGGCGGATGCGGAGCAGAAAGTGCCGCTCTTCATCGGCATCGACGAGGAGGGCGGACGCGTCGTGCGCGGCACCGCGTTCATCCCCGCGCCGCCCGCGCAGCAGCAGCTCGGCATGTCAGGCGATCTCGCGCACACGGAAGACAGCGCCTCGCGCACGGCAGAGGCACTCAAGGATCTCGGCTTCAACGTCAACTTCGCGCCGGTCGCCGACGTCAGCACCGAGCCGCGCTCCTTCGCAAGCGATCCGAATGTCGCGGCGAAATGCGTGCTCGCGGCAGCGCGCGGCTACGAGGCACAACACATGGTCTACGTGCTCAAGCACTTCCCCGGAATCGGGCGCGGCACGGTCGACAGCCATGAAGAGGGCTCGGCGATCCCCGCGACGGCGGAGGAGCTTGCCGCGCGCGACCTTGTGCCGTTCCACGCCGTCATCGACGCGAAGCGCGCCGAGGACTACATGATCCTCGTCTCGCACCTGCGCTATCCCGCCTACGACGCGGATGACCCCGCAAGCCTGTCCAAAGCGATACAGACCGATCTTCTGCGCGAGCAGCTCGGCTATCGCGGGCTCATCGTCACCGACGACGTTGAGATGGGAGCGATTGCGAGGCATTACGCGCCGCGTGAAATCGGCGTCCGTGCCGTCGAGGCAGGCGCCGACATCGTCCTCTCGTGCCAGGAGATCCCGTTTCAGACGGAGGTCTACCTTGGGCTTTTGGACGCCGTGCAGAGCGGGGCAATCCCCATGGAGCGCATCGACGAGAGCGTCCGCCGCATCGTCAAGGCAAAGCTCACGCATGCAGAATTTTGGGGGACGGATGCACGGTAGGGATCTCGCTGCGGCGGAGATCCAGGCTTGCGGCGAAGAAGCCGGTTGGACTTAGGAAATGGGAGGTGCATTTCTATGAAAAAGGCGATTGTCGTCGTCGATATGCAGCGGGATTTCGTGCGTGGAAGCCTTGGCACGGCAGAGGCGCAGGCCATGCTGCCGCATCTTGTGGACAAACTCAAACGGGAAGAGGGCGCGGATCTTTTCTTTACGCTCGACACGCACGATGCGGGCTATCTTCACACGCAGGAGGGAAAGAACCTTCCCGTCGCGCATTGCATCAAGCCGGGACCGGGCTGGGAAGTCGTGGAGGAACTGAGCCCTTTCCTGCACAAGGCGGTCGCCGCCGTCGAGAAGCCGACTTTCGGCTCGACTCGCCTGCCGGCGCTCCTTGCCGCTTATGATGCCATCGAGTTCGTCGGGCTGTGCACCGATATCTGCGTGATTTCCAATGCGCTCATCGTCAAGGCGTTCCATCCGGAAAAGCGCATTTCCGTGGATGCTTCCTGCTGCGCCGGCGTGACGCCGGAAAGCCATAAAAATGCGCTCGCAGCCATGAAGATGTGCCAAATTGAGGTCACGGGAGAGGAAATGTGAGTTTCGCGCAGCAAGAAGCCCGTCGGCAGGGATGAACCGACGGGCTTTTCTATGGTAAAGGGAAGATCGGAAGCAAAGAAATGGAAATAAAGGGGATCGGCATCAGGTGTTTTTCGCGATGATCGCGCCAACGACCGCGCCGACGATTGCGGCGGTATTGCGCTCCCCCTCGGAATACTTCTTGCGGTGGGAACTCAGCTGTGTGACCGCATGTCCCTGCATCTGCTCGTAAGCAGGCGCAAGGGCGCGCGGGCTTGCCTCCGCTGCCGCAGCGGTCAGTCCGACAAGACCGATGCTCAGGCAGCCTGCGAGCGCGACTGCTGTCCGCTTTACACTCGTTTTGCTCAACATGGAAACCATCTCCTTTCTGCATGGGAGAGCCCGTCTCCCGCAATACTGTATCAGGCGTTTCCTGATTACAAGCCAAGTATAGCGCAGCAATCTTAAACCGTCTTGTGATGGATGTAAAAAGTTGATTAGGCAAACTATTTAATTTCGATTAGGATGAACGCTCATTTTCGCACCGCTGCCATTTTGAGCGGCGGTACGCAGTCGATGAGATCCAATTCGCGGGCGAGCGCGTAGAACGTGTGCAGCCCGTCGAGGAAATCGTCCGTGAGCTCCCAACGGATCACGGAGCCGAGGTAGTCGGCGAGCTGTCTGCGCGTGAAGGGCGTTTCGGCGAGGACGGAGGCGATCGCCGCGTCTTTGTTTGCGATGCCCTTCGCGAAGGCATGGCGGATACGGTCGTAGACGAGCTGCAGGAGAACGGGGCTTTCCGTTGCAAATGCCTTGGTCGCGACCCATACGGCGTAGACCATTTTCTTGCCCGTGAGCGTTTTCCACTCGGCGCCGAGATCGTAGCAGTAGAGCGAGGCGGGCGGGTGATGGTAGAGCCAAAGCGCGTCGTCGCCGATGAAGAGCGAGGCGGTCGCGTCTTTTGGCACGGGCTCGTCGGGGGCGATGCGGGGGATGGAGTAGCTCGGCGCCGCGCCGTAGCCGCGGCGCAGGATGATCTTGAGCAGGCAGTGGCTCGTCGCCGACTTTGCCGTGAGGATGATCTTGTCGTCCTTGAGCGCCTCGATGGGCTTTTTCGAGATGAGCAGGATGCTCTGCACCGCGCCGTCGGAGGAGATGCAGAAGTCGGGGAGAAGGCAGAGTTCTTCGCTGTGCTGCGCGTAGATAATCGAGGAAACGGGACTCACGTCGAGACGATGGCTGACGATGTCGCGGTTGAGCTCGGCAGGCACGCCGCGCGTGAGGGCGAGCCCTTTCCCCATGCCGTGCGAAAAGCCCCATGTGAGCGGCAGGACGTTCAAAAAGTGGATATGCCCCACTCTTGGTTCGGACATGACGATGCTCCTTTCAGTTGGTTTCTTTGTCTTCCATTATAACGCGGCAAGGGGCGCGGCTCAATGCCCCGTGCCATTGACTTTTTGGCAAGATATGGGTAAACTTATTGATGTGGTCAACTTTTCGAAGCAGAACACGGGGGATTTCCCCGTTGGAGGGGTCATCATGGATGATTACGTCAAGCTAGGACGATGGTTTTCGGTCGTGCATCGGCGCTCGCAGCTCTTCGTGACGGAGGCGTGCGCGCATCTCGCGCTCACGTATTCGGAGTACGTCATGCTCATTCGCATCTTTGATCATGAAGGCGTGCGGCAGGACGATCTTGCGGCAATGCTCTATCTCGACAAGGCAGTCGTGACGCGCACGATCAATCTCCTGCAGAAGAAGGACCTCATCTATCGCGAGCCGGACGCCGCCGACAAGCGCGTGCGTCACATCTACCTGACGGAGCACGGAAAGGAGCAGCATATCTACCTGCGCAATATCATTCAGTGCTGGGTCGACTACCTCATCGCGGATATGACGCAGGGGGAAGTCGATACGATGGTGGCGGGATTCCGCACGCTCGTCGAGCGCGCCATTTCGGCGAAGTTTGCGCCGCTCATCGAGCAGATACCGGAGGACACGTTGGTAAAAGGAGAAGACCATGCGATTCACACCGATTGAGCGAAAGAGCATCGCACTCGTGCTCGCCTGTGCGATGCTCGCAGTCACGGCGCTTTTGGCAGGCTGCGGCAAGGAGAAGCCAGAAGAGAAGCCCGTCCTCGTCAAGACGCAGCGGGCGGGCACGGCGCACGGCACGGCGGCGGAGGCGTTTTCGGGCACGGTCCGCGGCCGCTATGAGACGAACCTCTCGTTTCAGGTGGGCGGGCAGATCCTCTCGCGCAACGTCGAGGTCGGAAGCCGCGTGCAGGCGGGCGATGTCCTGATGGCGATCAATGCGAAGGACGTCATCCAGCGGGCGAACCAAGGCGATGCGCAAGTCGCAAGCGCGCGCGCGCAGCTGAAGCTCGCGCAGGCAAATCTCGTGCGCTACAGCCAGCTCTACGAGGAAGAGGCCGTGCCCGCCGCCGTGCGCGATCAGTATCAGACCAATTACGACGCGGCTTTTGCGGCGTATCAGCAAGCGCTCGCACAGGCGGCGCAGGGGCATAACAGCGTCGGCTACACGAATCTGACGGCGGGCGCGGACGGCGTCATTTCGAGCATTGCGGCGGAAGAGGGACAGGTTGTCGCAGCGGGACAGACTGTCATGACGCTCGTGCAGACGGACGAATTGGAGATCGAGATCGCCGTGCCCGAAAGCCGCCTCGCGGAGGTCGCCGTCGGCACGCCGGCCGAGGTGACGTTCTGGGCGCTCCGCGACGCGGTGGCCGAGGGCACGGTGCGCGAGGTCGCGCCGATGGCAGATGCGGCGAGCCGCACGTATAAGGTGCGCGTCTCCGTGCCGGATCCGCCTGCCGGTCTGAAGCTCGGCATGACGGCGAGCGTCGCGTTCGCGCCGGCCGGTTCGGATGAGACGGGGATCGAGCTGCCGCTTACGGCGATCTACCAGACGGGCGACACGCCTGCGGTATGGGTCGTCGGGGAGGACCGCACCGTTTCGCTGAAGGAGGTCCATGCGGTATCCTTCGGCAAGGACAGCGTGCGCGTGACAGGGCTCGCGCCGGACGCCATCGTCGTGACGGCCGGCGTCCATCGCCTGCGCGAAGGGCAGGCGGTCAGACTGGAGGCGGACGAATGAGGAACCTCACGGAAGTCTCACTGAAGAATCGGACGCTCGTTTGGTATTTTATCCTTGTCGTAGCGATCGGCGGCGTGTTCGCGTATTTCCATCTCGGGCGCATGGAAGACCCAAACTTTACGATCCGCTCCATGGTCGTTTCGGCGGCATGGCCGGGCGCGACGGCGGAGGAGATGCAGGCGCAGGTCACGGACAAGCTGGAAAAGCGCCTACAGGACACGCCGGGGCTCGACTCCGTCGAGAGCGAGACGCGGGCGGGGCAGACGGTCATTTACGTCCGTCTCGACCAAACGATCCCAAAGGAGCAGATCCGCCCGACGTGGCGCGATGTGCGCAATTTCTGCGAAGATGTCAAAACGGATCTGCCAAAAGGCGTATACGGTCCTTACTACAACGATCGATTCGATGATGTCTTCGGCTCGGTCTACGCAGTGACAGGCGACGGTTGGAGCTATGAGGAGATGCGCGAGCAGGCGGAAAAGACGCGGCGCATGCTGCTTCAGGTGCCGCGCGTCCAAAAGGTCGAGCTGATCGGCGAGCAGAAGGAAAAGGTCTACGTCGAGATGGACCGCGCGAAGCTCGCCTCGCTCGGCATCGCGCCGGACGTCGTCATGCAGGCGCTCGCGGCGCAGGGCGACGTAGCGGCAGCGGGCAAGGTGGAGACGGAGAGCGATAACGTCTACCTGCGCGTCTCGGGCACCTTCGAGGATGTCGGCGCGATACGCGCGCTTCCCCTTCAGGCGGGCGGGCGCGTGTTCCGTCTCGGCGACGTCGCGCAGGTGGAGCGGCGCTATGAAGAGCCTGCTGAGCCGAAGATGTTTTTTGACGGCGAGCCTGCGATCGGCATCGCCGTTTCGATGGAGGACGGCGGCAATATCCTGAAGCTCGGCAAAGACCTCCGCACGCTGACCGCGAAGATTCAGGCGGATCTCCCCGCGGGACTCGAAGTCCATCAGGTGTCCGATCAGCCCGCCGTCGTCGATGCCTCGATACACGATTTCGTCAAGACGCTCTTGGAGGCCATCGTCATCGTGCTCGCCGTGAGCTTCCTGACGCTCGGCACGCGCACGGGGCTCGTCGTCGCGTTCTGCATCCCGCTCGTGCTCGCGGGCGTGTTCATCGCGATGTACTTGCTCGGCATCGAGCTGCACAAGGTGTCGCTCGGCTCGCTCATCATCGCGCTCGGACTGCTCGTCGATGATGCGATCATCGCCGTCGAGATGATGAGCGTCAAGCTGGAGGCGGGACTATCCCGCTTCGAAGCGGCTTGCTATGCATTCCGCGCGACGGCAAAGCCCATGCTCACGGGCACGCTCATCACGTGCTGCGGCTTTATCCCCGTTGCCTTTGCCGACGGCATGGCGAGCGAGTTTTGCAGCACGCTCTTCCCCGTTATCTTCTCGGCGCTCGTGCTCTCGTGGATTGTCTCGGTCATGGTCGCGCCGCTCTTTGGGTACCATCTCATTCGCGTCGAAGTAAAGCGCGACGAAGAAGGGCATATCGATCCGTATCAAAGCCGGTTCTATACGTGGTTCCGCCGTGTCCTGAACCTCTTTTTGACGCATCGAAGGATCGTCCTCGCCGGCACGGCCGCGCTCTTCGCGCTCTCCGTCTTTTCGATGCAGTTCGTGCGGGAAGAGTTCTTCCCGCCGTCGCTGCGGCCGGAGATCCTCGTCGAGCTTCGCTTGCCGGAGGGCGCTTCGATGGAGGGAACGCAGCGGGCATGTGACCGCATGGCGGACTTCCTCGCCGAACACAAAGCGGATCTTACGAATTACAGCTACTACGTCGGGCGGTACGCGCCGCGCTTCGTGCTGACGATCGATCCGAAGGCGGCAGCCGATAACCGCGCCCAGTTCGTCCTCGTCGCGAAGGACACCGAGGCGCGTGGGCGGCTCACTGCCGCGCTTCGCGAGGCGGAGCAGGACGAATTTTCCGACGTGCGCATGAATCTCCAGTACATCCAGACGGGCCCGCCTGCCGATTATCCGCTCATGCTGCGCGTCAGTGCGCCCGATATCGATACGGTGAAATCGATGGCAAAAGACGTCGCTGACCGCGTTGCCAGGGATGAAAACAACTACAATGTTGCGCTCGACTGGGGCGAGAAGAGCAAGGTCATGCACCTCGCGCTCGACTCGGCGAAGATTCAGGCGATGGGGCTTTCGAGCAAGGCGGTCGCGCAGACGGTCTACACGGAGCTCACGGGCGCGAAGGCGGCGGAGTTCTACACGGGCGACCGCACGATCCACATCGACCTGCGTCTCGCAGCAAAGGATCGCAAGAGTCTCGACGAGATGAAGGACCTGCCGATTTACCTCGGAAGGGCGGGCTACGTGCCGCTCGGACAGATCGCCAAGATTTCCTATGCGGCGGAAGAGGGACTCATCCGCCGCTACAATCTCATGCCGAGCATCCTCGTGACGGCAGAGGTGCGCAGCGGCACGGCGAACGACGCGACGAAGAAGGCATTCGCGGAGACGGCGGATCTCCGCGCGAGCCTCCCGGCGGGCGCGAGCATCGTGCCGGCGGGTGCGCTCAAGGACAGCACGGAGTCATCAAGCTACCTCATGAAGCCGCTTCCCGTCGTCGTATTCCTCATCATGACGCTCCTGATGATCCAGCTTCACAGCGGAAAGGATATGGCGCTCACCTTGCTCACGGCGCCGATGGGGCTTATCGGTGTCGCGGCAGGCCTGCTCGTGACGGGCAAGGCGATGGGATTTGTCGCGATACTCGGCGTGCTCGCGCTCGCTGGCATGATCATCCGCAACAGCGTCATCCTCATCGACCAGATCCAAAAGCATCGCGCGGCGGGCGAGAGCGCATGGGATGCCGTCGTCGACTCGGCGATCCTGCGCTTCCGCCCCATCATGCTGACGGCAGCCGCCGCGATACTCGGCATGATCCCGCTCATGGCGAGTACGTTTTGGGGCCCGATGGCCGTCACGATCGCGAGCGGCCTTGCCGTCGCAACCGTGCTGACGCTGCTCGTCCTGCCGACGATGTATGCGGCGGCATACCATGTCAAAAAGGAATGAATCTGAGTGCGCCGCAGGCTGAGTGCCTGCGGCGCAGACCATCGCATGCGTCTTCTGCTGCGCCGTCCCAGCCTCTCCTAGGACGGCCGCCCTAGGAGAGGACGATTATGGGACGAAATGGACGGCATCGCTTACGGGATATTCGGGATATCCTTGCTGATCGCCGTTTGGCGGATGATATCCTCGACGCGCATGTCGATGGCGAGCTCCCGCTTGTGCAGGACTTCCGCCTGCGCGTATTCGGCGGGGCTTCCCGTGCGCAGGCCTTCGATGAAGTGTTCCCATGCGGCGATGGTCGTCTCGGTCGATTCCCTGCGCTGGGCGGCGAGGTAACGCGCGCCGTCGGGAACGGGAACGGCGTCGAGCTGCTCCTGCCGGCTCTTGAGCGCGGGAATGACCTCTTTTTCGAGCATGGAGGCGAGCGCGTACGCCTGCCCTTCCGTGAGGCGCCCGTCCTTCGTGACGGTCGTTGCGGCAAAGCGTTCGCGGCAGGCATTGAATTTCACATTGTAGGCGGCGACGATGTCCTTGGTCGCCGCGATGTAGTCGGCGATATCGCGGTTTTGGCGCGGGGCGATGGCGTCGAGGTAGGCGCGGTAGTTCTTGATGTAGGCAATCTGCCAGTGCCCTTCCTTCGCCTGCTCGAGCGCGAGGTCAAGCGTGAACGGCGTGCCCGTATCTTCTTCGCGCACCTTGACTTCGGCGACGGCTCCCATGCCGTCGCGGTGCACGCTTGCGACTTCGAGGAACGTCGTATTGCGGATGAGGCTGCGCGCCAGGAAGCGTTCGTAGTCGATGCCGAGCTGCCTGCCCTTCAGGATGTCCGTGCCGCTCGGCAGCGACCACGCCCCGCTTTCGACGCGGCGCAGGATGACCGATTCCGTGCCGCCTGCGAGCTGCGGCTTGACGAGAATGTAGAATTTCTCGAACTTGACCTTCGAGTCTTCTGTCAGCGTCGCGTCGTAGGCGAAGAGGTCGAGCGTGAGGTCGTCGTAGGCGAGCGAGGTCAGAAGCGGGAGGTTTACGTATTTCTTGAACTTCTCCACGTCATGCGCTTCGACGGCGGCGACGGCCTGCTTCATCGCGTACGCCGGCGTGTGCTGATAGAACCGGAAGTACCAGATCGCCGTGCCGAGCAGGCAGGCGATGACGGTCGCGAGAAGAAAGATGTCGCGCTGCCGCCTGCGCCGCCTGTCCTGTATTTTTTGCTGCCAAGTAAAGTCGTCCATACTGTCTCCTTCGAGCTGGAGGCGATTGCCGTCTGCTTAATTATAGCCCAATTAACCCCAGTATACTATATTTCCCCATTTTCGTCCAAATATACTACAATTTCACAGATTCCTATGTTAGAATGGAAGGGACGAAGAGGGGGATCGCGCGATGAAATGGGTCAGTCACCAGATCGTGACGGGCGTCGCCGTGTTTGCCGCGACAGACGACATGCTGCTGACGGCTGCTGCCATGGCGGGCGCGATTTTCCCCGACAAGGTCGAGGGAAACCCGCGCGCAGGGAGCTGCTGGCTTTGGCGCAGCCGCCACCGCGGCTGGTCGCACTGGCCGCTTCTCTACGTTGCGCTCATCGGTCTTTTTGCGCGCGTGACGGAGATCGCGCAGGTGCCGCCTGCACCGCTCGCCGACGCCGTGCGGATCGGCACGTTTTTCTGCGTCGGCGCGCTGCTGCACATTTTGGAGGACGCGCTTTGCGGCAAGGTCCCGTTTTTGACGCCAGCGCAGAAGGTCGGCATCCGGCTCTTTCGGGTTGGCTCCGTCATGGAGTACGTCGTGGCAGGCGCACTCGTCCTTATCGCCTACGGCGTGCGGCGCATTCTTTTTTCGGGATAGGAAATCACGGAGCAGCGGAGTCCCTCGGATTGGCGGGGAGTTCGCCGAAGTGCGGGCAAAAGAGATGCGCCAAGGTGAAGGCACTCTATCCGTGCCTTCTCCGCGCGGCCTCGCGGATGGTGGGGCTTCGCGGATGGGAAGAGGAGGGATTGGGATGGTGCGGTCAGCGGCTCGGCCGAGCAAGGTCCTCCGCCTTTTGGCGGAGAAGTACCCGACGAAGGAAATCGTCTATGAACAGCTCATTTACCTGCAGTCGCGGCTCGCGCTCCCGAAGGGGATCGAGCATTTTCTGAGCGATCTGCACGGCGAGTACGAGTCTTTTTTCCATATTCTCAACAACTGCTCGGGCGTCATCCGCGAAAAGGTGGAATACGTTTTCGGCACGCGGATGACGCGTGCTGAACAGGCGGAGTTCTGCACGCTCATCTACTACCCGAAAGAGAAGATCGAGCAAATGCGGGAGACACGCCGTGCGACGCCTGCATGGTACCGCGCGAACCTCGAACGGCTCCTGGCGCTCGCGAAGCTCATGAGCTTCAAGTACCCCGCATCGAAGGTCAGCGGGTTCATCCCCGCGCGTTACGCCTCCGTTATCGTCGAGCTCATGATGACGCGTCCTGAAGCGGACGCAGCACAGATGGCATACTGGCAGCGCCTCCTCTCCGCGATCGTCCAGATCGACGCGGGCGCGGACTTCATCGAGGCGTTCGCCGTGCTCATCAAGCGGCTCGCGGTGGACCGGCTCCATATCGTCGGCGATTTTTTTGACCGCGGGCACAGGCCCGACGCGATCCTCGACAGCCTCATGGAGCACCCGAACGTCGACATCGAGTGGGGCAACCACGACCTCCTTTGGATGGGCGCGGCGCTTGGCAGCGAAGCGTGCATCGCGACGGTCGTGCGCAACTCGCTGCGCTACGGCAATACGGACGTCCTCGAACGCGGCTACGGCATTTCGATGCGCCCGCTCACGACGTTCGCCGCGCACCTCTATCCCGACGAGCGTCCGATCCGTGCGGCGGAGCGCGCGATCACGATGATGCTCTTCAAGCTCGAAGGGGTGCTCATCGCGCGCAATCCGGACTTCCAGATGGACGGGCGGCGCCTTCTCCACTGCATCGACTATCGCTCTTCGTGCGCGGTCCTTCCAGGCGGCAGGCGCTGCGAGCTCGAACATGCCTATTTCCCGACGATCGAGGAGGGCAGCGATCCGTACGTGCTCACGGAAGGCGAGCAGGCAATTTTGGCGGAGCTGCGCACGGCGTTCACGGAGAGCAGCGCGCTGCGCCGCCACGTGGACTACCTCTACCAAAAGGGCAGCCTATACAACTGCGCGAACGGCAACCTGCTCTTTCACGGCTGCGTGCCGCTGCATGCGGATGGCAGCCTGCGCGAGATCGTCTTTGGCGGGAAGGCGTATCGGGGGCGCGCCTGGTTCGACTTCTGCGAGCGCATGGCGCGCGAGGCACAGCTCTACGGCGAGGAGCCGGCGCTCGACTTTCTATACTTCCTTTGGTGCGGAAGGCTCTCGCCTGCGTCGGGACGCGAGATGAAGACGTTCGAGCGCGCCCTGCTTTCGGATGCGTCGACGTGGAAAGAGCCGGCCGACCCGTACTTTCGCCTGATCGACACGGAGGAGACGTGCCGCATGGTGCTGGAGGAGTTCGGCATGGACGGTGCGCGCGGGCACATCATCAACGGGCACGTTCCCGTCAAGGTCAAGAAGGGCGAGAGTCCCGTCAAGGCGGGCGGCCGCGCGATCGTCATCGACGGCGGCTTCTGCCGCGCCTATCACACGAAGACGGGCATTGCAGGATACACGCTCATCTCGAACTCGCGCGGCCTGCGCCTGCTGCAGCACCAGAAGGTCGCGAATGTCCGCGAGGCGCTGCGCGGCAGCGGCGACATTGAGTCCGTCGCCGAGACGGTCGAGCTGCAGGCACGGCACGGCACGGTCGGCGATACGGATGAAGGGCGTGCCATGAAAGAAGAAATCACGGATCTGTATAACTTGCTGCTTGCCTACCAAAACGGCATGCTCAAGCCGAAGGAGTAGGAAGGGAGCGCCAGAGGGAAAACAATGAATACGGAACTCGCTACGAAATACAACAATCTGCAGGCCCTGCTGAAGGAAATGGGCAGCGTTGCCGTCTCCTTTTCGGGCGGCGTCGATTCGACGCTCGTCCTGAAGGTCGCACACGACGTGCTCGGCGGACATGCCGTCGCCTTTACGGTGGAGTCGGATTTCGTGCCGGAACGCGAAATCGAGGGCGCGCGTGCCTTTTGCGCGCAGGAGGGCGTCGAGCACGTCGTCGAGGCATTCCCCATCTTGGAAGTCGCGCACGTCAAGAAAAACCCGCACGATCGTTGCTACTACTGCAAGTACGCGATCTTCAAGCACCTCAAGGCGGAGGCGGGGCATCGCGGGATCGCTTATGTCGTCGACGGCACGAATCGCGACGATGACGGCGACTATCGCCCCGGCCGCGCGGCGCTGCGGGAGCTTCGCATCATGAGCCCGCTCCATCAGTGCGGCATGGGCAAGGCGGATATACGCGCGCTTTCCAGGGACCTCGGCATTGCGGGCTGGGATCGCCCGTCGGGCGCCTGCCTCGCTTCGCGCATCCCGTACGGGGTGCATTTGTCGCATGCGAAGCTTGCGCGCGTCAATCATGCCGAGGCGTTTCTCATGGAAAAGGGCTTCCGCATGCTCCGCGTGCGCGCGGAGGGCGCGGAGGGAAAGACGGCGCGCATCGAACTCATGCCTGCGGATATGGATCGGTTCTTCACGCCCGCGATGCGCAGGGCGACGGACGAGGCGTTTCGCCTGCTCGGCTTCACGCACGTCTCGCTCGACCTGCGCGGCTACCGCATGGGCAGCATGAATGAGGGACTCGATTTATCGCATGAGGAGCGCCATGGCTGAGGAGGCGGCGGAATGACACGAAAAGACAGGGCATTGGCGATGCTCGTCACGGGGCTGCTCCTCGTGCCGTGCGCAGCGCATGCCTCGTACCAGTCGAGTTCGGATACGGGCGTTACGGCGCTCGACTACATCGAGAACAACCGCCGCGCGGAGCGGGAGAATCGGCTGACCGAGGAGCAGAAGCAGCTCCTCGCCGATGCGGAGGCGATGAAGGAGCACCTGCGCCATCCGCTCGATACGGCGGCGCCCGCGCCCGTCGCCTTTGAAGGCGACGACCTCGCTTACGACGAGCGGACGGGCGACTTTACGGCGAAGGGCGACGTGCATATCCTCCAGATGGATGCGCACCGCTTCCAAGGGGCGGACGTCTCTGGCAATTTGCAGAGACAGGAGATCACGATTCCCGGCAAGGCGCACATCCTCCAAATGACGCCGAACATGGCGCGCGTCACGCTCGACGGCTATCGGACGAATTACAACTACGCGACGCATACGGGCACGATGGCGGATGCTGCCGGCAAGATCGACCACTACTACATCACGGGCAAGCGCTTCGAGTTCTACCCCGACCACTACGTCGCCTACGACGGCACGGCGACGAAGTGCGGCGCGAAGAAGCCCGACTATCACTGGAGCGCCGAGAAGATGACCATCTATCCGCACGATAAGATCGTCTTGGAGAAGATGAAGTTTTGGATCAAGTCCACGGTCCTTTATCAGCGCGACCACTATGTCGCGGACCTCAATCCGCAAAACAAGCATCAGGATCTGCCGACACTTGGCTACGATGCGGACGACGGCGTTTCCGTCGAGTACGGGATCAAAAAACCGCTCGCGAAGCATGTCGATCTGAATCTCAATCTCCGCGTCGTACAGCATGGCGGCTGGCGCAGCAACTACGAAGCGCGCTGGACGAACCGGAAGATGAGCGCGGCCGTCGTTTACGGGCATTACGAGGACGGCGACAGCAAGTGGATCCGCCGGCAGCCGTCGTTCCTTTGGAGCTACGGCGACCACATCGCGGGCAGCCCGTTCTACTACAGTCTCGGCTATGAATACGGGCGCTGGTATCAAAAGGGCATCCACAGCAACCATACATCGTACGATCTCGGCATCGGGCACGACCCGATCAAGATGGGCACGTATACGCTTTACCTGCATACGGGCTACAACCTCACGAAGGAAAGCTACGACGGCAGCAAGGTGCAGGGCCTCACGTTTGACGGCGTCCTGACGAAGGATTTCGATGCGCGCTGGGCAGCGTATGTCGGCTATCACTACAGCAAGAAAAATGCGCGGAACAGTCTCTTCGACTACGAGACGGACGATTTTTCCAAGAAGCTCGAAGGGGGATTCAGCTACCGTCTCGATGACCGCAATCGCTTCGTCGTCGGCACGCGCTACAATCTCGATGCGGGCAAGTGGGACGATATCGACTACTACTGGTACCACGATATGCACTGCAGCGAGCTCATCCTGCGCTACCGCTCCAAGCGCAATACGTGGGGGATTCGCTTCGAGTTCACACCGTGGTGATCGGGAAAGCCGCGGGAAAAGAGAAAGGGAAGATGGAAATGGGCGATCGGCAGGAGCTTCTCACCGCCATGCGCAAGAAGCGCATCCTCGTTTTCGGCGACATGGTCGCGGACATCTATCTCGACGGGCGCATCTCGCGCATCTCGCGCGAGGCGCCCGTTCTCGTCTTGGAGCAGGCGGGCGAGAGGATCGTCGCGGGCGGCGCGGCGAATGTCGTGAACAACGTCGCGACGCTCGGCGGCACCGCGCACGCCGTCGGCGTTGTCGGCAGGGACAGCGCCGCAGAGGGCCTTCGCCGCGTGCTCGAAGGAAACGGGGTCCATACGGGTGCGCTCGTCACGGACGAGGGGCGTCCGACGATCTCGAAGACGCGTATCATCGCGGGCGGCCGTGCGACGGTCAGCCAGCAGATCGTGCGCATCGACCGCGAGAGCAAGGAGCCGCTTTCCGCCGCGATGGAGGCAGCGCTTCTGCGGCGCATGGAGGGGCTGCTCCCGCATATCGACGGCATCGTCCTCAGCGATTACGGCGCAGGCACGGTCACGGAGCGGCTCAAAGAGCGGCTCATCCGCGCCGCGCGCGAAAAGGGGATCCCGAGCATCGTCGACTCGCGCTACGCGATCCATCGATTCAACGGCATCGGCTACGTCAAGCAGAACGATGCGGAGCTCGCGGCTGCGGTCCACCGCGAGCTGCCGGACGAAGCGGCGATCATCGCGGCGGCCCGGGAACTATGCGCAGAGCTCGCGGCAGACGGCGTCCTCGTGACGCGCGGCGAGGACGGCATGACGCTCGTGACGAGGGATGGCGCGACGACGATTCCCGTCACCGACCGCAGCGAAGTGTTCGACGTCTCGGGCGCGGGCGATACCTGCGTTGCGACGGTCATTCTCGCACTCGCGGCAAAGGCGGAGCCAGCGGAGGCAGCACGCCTCAGCAATCTTGCGAGCGGCATCGCCGTGCGCAAGATGGGGACGAGCACCGTCTCGGCAGAGGAACTTTCGCGCGCCGCTGCGGGCGGGAAGGAGGAAGCGCCATGCTAGTACGGAATCGCGACATCGAATCGCTCTGCCGCATCCTGCGCGCGGGCGGAACGCGCATCGTATTCACGAACGGATGCTTTGACATCATCCACGCGGGGCACGTCCGCTACCTTGAGCAGGCGCGATCCTTCGGCGACGTGCTCGTCCTCGGGCTCAATACCGACGCATCCGTACGCGCGCTCAAAGGCGATTCGCGCCCCATCAACGGCGAGCTTGACCGCGCTGCTGTCGCGGGCGCGCTCCGCGCCGTCGATTACGTCGTGCTCTTCGGCGAGAGAACGGCGGAAACCATCGTCGGGAAGGTACGCCCAGACATCTACGTCAAGGGCGGCGACTACACGCTCGATACGCTTCCCGAGGCAAAGGTCGTCATGGGCTATGGCGGGCGCGTCGAGATCGTGCGCTTTCTCGACGGGCACTCGACATCGCGTATCATCGAGAAGATACAGACGGACGGAAGGGCGTCCTCCTGAAGCAGGCCGCTTCATTTTATGGGCTTATTGGCCTAAGAGCTTATGGACGCATTGGATGCATTGGATGCATTTATTTCAGGAAAGGCGGGACTGCATGAAAGAGATCCTGATTGTCAAGCTGTCGGCCATCGGCGACGTCATTCACGCGCTGCCCGTCTCATATGCCATCAAGGAGCAGTTCCCTAAGGCGCATATCACGTGGGTCGTCGAGCCGCCCGCAAAGCCGCTCTTGGAGCTCGATCCCTGCGTCGACGCGATATTGGCCTTTCACAAAAAGGAGTTTCGCTCGCTCGGCGGATTCCTCTCGCATTTCGCTTCGTTCCGACGGGCGATTCAAGCGCGCCGTTATGACGCCGTGCTCGACCTGCAGGGGCTTCTGAAGTCGGCGGCGATCGCCTATCTTGCCGACGCGCCGGTAAAGCGCGGCATGTGCAATATGCGCGAGGGCAGCAGCCTCGTTTCAAAGCCTGTCCTTGGCGCGCATGCGCATGGGCATATCGTCGCGCGCTATCTCGATGTCGCGCGTGCGATTGGCTGCGCCGTGCGCGAGGTGCGCTTCCCGCTCGAAATTCCTGCAAAAGTCGAGCAGCAGGCGCGGCAGATCTTTTATCAGGCGGGCGGCAATATGGGAAATGCCTACGTCTGCCTTGCCGTCGGCGCAAATTGGCCGAACAAACGGTGGAATGCGGAATCTTTCGCAGCGCTCGTCGATTGGCTCTACGCCAGGCGCCGCCGTCCCGTCCTCATCGGGGGCGGCGCGGTGGATGCGCAGATGGCCGCGGAAATCGAGGCGCAGGCGGATATCCCGCCCGTGAGCCTCGTCGGCAGAACGACCCTGCCGCAACTCGCCTGCGTGCTCTCGCACGCCGCCGCCGTCGTCGGCGGCGACACGGGTCCCATGCATCTCGCGGCAGCGCTCGGCACGAAGACGGTCATGCTCATGGGACCGACCGACGCGAACCGAAACGGCCCCTACGGGCAGGCGGAGGGCGCCATTGAGGCCGCGCGTCCCTGCAAGGGCTGCTGGAAACGCGCCTGCCCGAAAGGGCTCGACTGCCTTGCGGCGATAACGCCCGGACAAGTGGAGGAGAAACTGCTCTAGAGGAGGCGGGCACTACGGGATCGAGGGAGTTTATGCGCTTGGACCGATTGTTTCAAAACGTGCAGCAGGATCTGAAATTTTTCGTTTCCATGCTCCTGCTCCTCTGCGTCTATCGCGCGGCGTTTATCGGCACGATGGGCGCCTTTCTCGCGCCCGATACGACGCGCGCGGACATCTTGGCCGCGCTTTTTGCGGGGCTTCGCCTTTCCTTGAAATCGGCAGGCGCAGTGACGCTTTTCCCGTTCGTCTTTGTCACGCTCGCGGGCGTCGTTTCCCCGCGTCTTTCATGGCCGCGCCTGCGCCTCGCATTCGGCGCGTTCGCAGGCTTTCTGCTCTCCGTGCTCTTCATGGCGCGCTATCCGTACTATCGCGAATTCCATGCGGGGTTCGGCATGGAGATCCTGCATGGCTTGCAGGATGACCGTGCCGCCATCTTTTGGACGATGGTCGAGCAGTACGGCGCGGTGTGGCGTGTAGCCGCCGCTGCCCTTTTGGCGGCGATCTTCTTTTTGCTGCTGCGCCGCCTCCTGCAGCTCGGCACGCTCGCGCTGCCGCGCATCGAAGGACATGGGAAAAGATGCCTTGCGGCGGGCGGGCTCGTCCTTTCCATCGGGCTGTTCTTCGTGTTCGTGCGGTTCGGCGGCAGCTTCAATTACGAGAAGGGCATCAACTGGGAAAACGCGGGGATCACAAAGGACGCGTTCCTCAATGAATGCATCCTCGATGATGTGCAGGCGCTTTACCGCGTCCGCTCGATCGAAAAACAGATGAAGGCGGGAGAGACGGCAGGCGTCGAGGCGGACCGCATCGAGGAGCACCTGCGTCAGATCGCAGGGCACGATGCGGTGGACGGTACGGCGGTCGCGCCGTATCTCCTGCGGCAGGCGGCGGGCGCGCGCATCGAAAAGCCGCGCCATATCTTCATCGTGCTCGGCGAGACGTGGGCGATGTGGCCGGCACTCGATCGGTATGCCTCGCTTCACGCGGCAGACGGACTTCGCGCTTTGATGGCGGAAACGGATGCCTATTCGACGCGCGCTTTCCTGCCGAACGGCGAGTACACATCGATTGCGATCATGGGATTCGTCTGCGGGCTGCCGGAGGTGCACGTCGCGCCGCAGGTACAGCCGCGCACGTTTGAGGCACCGTATGCGACGGCGATGGCACCTCCGTTCCATTCGCTCGGCTATCAAGTCGATTTTGGTACGGCGGCCTGCCCGCCTGGGATTCGATCAATCGCGTCTCGCTTGCGCAGGGCTTCGACCATTTCTACGGCTATCCCGACTTCGATGCGCCGCGGCAGAGCGCATGGGGGACGAAGGATGGCTGCCTCTTCGATGCCCTCTACGATCATCTGGCAGACGAGCCACCGACGGTGCATCTCATCATGACGGTGTCCAATCACCCGCCGTACAACATCGATCTCGCCGCAGAGGGCATCGATCTCGCGCGTATACGCGAGGCGGTGGACGCCTTGGAGGACGTGCCCGATCCCGAGGAGCTCGCGCTGGAGCTCGGGCACTACGCCTACATGGACAAGGTCGTGACCGACTTCGTGCGAAGGACGCGCGCGGCGTATCCGGAAAGCCTTTTCGTCATTACGGGCGATCACAGCGTGCGCATGGATCCGAGCGGGCATCCGACGCGCTACGAGCATGAGGCCGTGCCGTTCGTGCTGTACGGAAACGGCATCACCAAGGACATTCTTCCAAAGGATGCCGCAGGCGGGCACCTCTCCATTGTGCCGACGCTCCTGGAACTCATCGCGCCGGCTGGCTACGCGTACCATTCCCTCTGTCCCGGGCTCGCAAAGAGCCGTGCGGCATTCAATAATTCGACGTGGACGGCAGGCGGCTTTTTCGGGGCGACCGATGGAAAAGAGGCGGAGCCGATCCCGCAGATGGAACCCGGCGACTTGCAGGCGGCGCGCAGCGATGTCGCAAGGATCCTGCCCGCTGTCCGTACCGTTGGCTGGTGGATGATCGTGAAGGGAGAATAACGTGTATCAGAATATCCTCGTCATCAATCTCATGCACATCGGCGATCTCATGCTCGTGACGCCTGTCCTGCGGACGCTTCGCACGAACTACCCGAAGGCGAGGCTCACGCTGCTCGCAGACAAGAAGCTCCGCGATCTCGTCGAGCACAACCGCCGTATCGACGGCTGCATGCTCCTCGACAAGAAGGGCGCAGACGACCACTTCGGCTCGTTCCTCCGCTATATCCGAAAGGTGCGGGCGCGCCATTTCGACCTCGTCATCAACCTGCACCGCAACGAGCGCGCCTCGGCGCTCGCGGCATTTTCCGGCGCAAGGCGCATCGTCGGCTACGCGAAACCGGGCTTTTCCTTCTTTTTTGACATGGTGCTTCCGAACAAGAAGGCGGTCATGCATCAGATCCACTCGCATTTCGAGGTGCTTGAAGCGTCTGGCATCGTGGCGAAGGACAAGATCGACGACGGCGGGCTCGAGCTTTGGCTCGCAGATGCGGCAAAAGGCGAGGCGGCGCGGATTTGGAAGGCGCATTTTGCTGAGGGGGAAAAGGTCATCGCGTTCCATATCGGCGCGAGCTGGAAGACGAAGCGCTGGCTCGACCGCTACTTCGCCGCATGCGCGGACCGGCTCATACGGCGCGGCTATGCGGTCGCGTTCTTCGGTGGACCGATGGATGAGGCGCTCGTCGCCGCCTGCATCCAAAAGATGCAGGAGAAGGCGAGCGCGAAGCTCCACGTCTTTACGGGAAAGGTGAGCCTCGCCGTGCTCGCGGGCATGCTGCGCCGCTGCTCGCTTTTTCTGACGACGGATTCCGGGCCCATGCACGTCGGCGTCGCGATGAACGTGCCGATCGTTACGATGTTCGGCGCCTCGCCGGTGCCGGGATTCTACCCGTACGACGCAAAGGACGTGCTCATCAAGACGCCCGCGCCGTGCCACCCATGCGGCCTTCACGAGTGCCCAAAGACGGGGAAGGAAAACATGGCGTGCATGAAGAATATCCCAGTAGGCGTCGTGATGCAGTACGTGGAGGAACTCCTCGAACGCTATGACGGCGCACCTGCGTATCAACTGCCCGCTCACTACGGCGCGTACGAATGCCGCGTCATTGAACTATGAGGGAACCCATGGACAAACAAGCACTTAGAGACTTCGTCGCGGAAAAGACCGATCGCTGCAAGATCCTCGTCGTCGGCGATGTCATGCTCGACAAATACTACTACGGCGAAGTCACGCGCATCTCGCCCGAAGCGCCCGTGCCGATCACGCATGTGACGGGCATGAAGGAGACGCTCGGCGGTGCAGCGAACGTCGCGCACAATCTCGCGCTTTTAGGCTGTCAGACGAGCATTGCCGGCTTCGTCGGCGACGATGAGCACTGCCGCAGTCTCACGGACAAATTCGTCGCGCGCGGCATCGATTACCGCGGGCTCGTGACGACCGATCGCCCGACGACGACGAAGCTGCGCATCATCGGCGGCCATCAGCAGATGCTTCGTCTCGACTTCGAGAAGAACGACCCGATAGACGAGGAGCACGCCGAGCGATTCTTGCACTACATTGAGCAGAAGCTCAGCGAAAGCCTCGACTGCGTCATCATCTCCGACTACGGCAAGGGCGCCTGCACGGAGATGCTCTGCCGCCGCATCATAAAAAACTGCCATGCGCATGGCGTGCCCGTCGTCATCGACCCGAAGGGGGCGAATTGGACGAAATACGCGAATGCGGACTACGTCACGCCGAATCTCAAGGAGCTCAACCAGGTGCTTTTGGAGCCTGTCCGCAACGAGGACGCGGCAGTCGAACGCGCCGTGCGCTACGTCATGCGCAAGTTCAGGATCAAGAACGTCATTGCGACGCGTTCCGAGTGCGGGCTCACCTTCGTCCGCGAAGCGGATGCGACGCACATCCCGACGAAGGCGCAGGAAGTATTCGACGTGTCGGGCGCGGGCGATACGGTCATTGCGGTCTTCGCGATGGCACTTGCGGGCGGGCTTGCGAGCGCCGCGGGGGCGTATCTCGCGAACCTCGCCGCGAGCGTCGTCGTCGCGAAGCTCGGCACGTACGCCGTGAGCCGCGAGGAACTGCTGCAGGCATTGCAGGAGACGGGAAAAACGAGTAGGGAGGAATCACTATGATCATCGTAACGGGCGGCGCCGGATTCATCGGCAGCAATATCGTCAAGGAACTCAATCGCCGCGGGCGCACGGATATTCTCGTCATCGACGACCTGAAGGACGGGCAGAACTACAGGAATCTGCGCGGCCTGCAATTCATCGATTACCAGCACAAGGACGATTTCCTGCAGAGCATCGAAAACGACGATTTCGACGGCACGGACATCGACGCCGTGTTCCATGAGGGCGCGTGCTCCGATACGATGGAGTACGACGTGAACTTCATGATGCGGACGAACTACGAATACTCCAAGCTGCTGCTGCACTTCTGCCTGCAGCACCGCATCCCGTTCCTCTACGCGAGCTCTGCTTCGACCTACGGCGCGGGGAAAAACGGATTTCGCGAGGGGGACGAATGCGAGGATGCGCTCAATCCGTACGCGTTCAGCAAGCTTGTCTTCGACCGTTACGTGCGGCAGGTCGTCCCAGAGGCGCACAGCCAGATCGTCGGGCTCCGGTATTTCAACGTCTACGGACCGCAGGAGCATCACAAGGGCAAGATGGCGTCGATCTTTTATCAGCTCGTCGATCAGATCCAGGAGACGGGGAAGGCACGCCTCTTCAAAGGCACAGACGGCTACGCCGACGGCGAGCAGCGCCGCGACTTCGTCTACGTCAAGGACGTCGTCCGGGTCAATCTTTGGTTTTGGGAGAACGGTGGGCCGTCCGGCATCTACAACTGCGGGACGGGGCACGCGCACAGCTACAACGAAGCCGCAAAGGCGGTCATCAAGGCGCTCGGCAAGGGCGAGATCGCCTATCGCGAGTTCCCCGCGATCCTGCGCGGCAAGTATCAAAACTTCACCGAAGCGGATCCGACACACCTTCTGAATGCAGGCTACGACGGCGGCTTCACGGAAATGGAAGCGGCGGTGCGGGAGTACGTCGGCTTCCTAAACCGGGGCGGCTATTACAGCTATGGCGAATAAAGCGGTATTCTTTGATCGCGACGGCACGCTCAACCGCGATGTAGGCTACCTGCACCGCATCGAGGACTTCATTTGGATGCCGGGCGCAAAGGAAGCCGTCCGCTATGTGAATGGGCACGGCTACCTCGCTGTCGTCGCCACGAATCAGAGCGGCGTCGCGCGCGGCTACTACAAGGCGTCGGACGTCGTGCGCGTGTACGATTGGATGAACGAAACGCTCGCAGCGTCCGGCGCCCATCTCGATGCGCTCTACTACTGCCCGCATTACGTCGGCGGGAAGATTGCAAAGTATGCGAAGCCGTGCGACTGCCGCAAGCCCAAGACGGGAATGGTCGATGCTGCCTGCGTGAAGTACGATATTGACCGAGCCGCGTCGTACCTCGTCGGCGACAGCGAGACCGATATGGCCTGCGCAGAAAACGCAGGGCTCAAGGGCATACGCTATGCGGGCGGCGACCTGCTCGCGCTCGTAAAAGGCACCGTCAAATGAGAGGGAACCAACTGTGCGTGCATGGATAGGATGACTTGCGATGAAAGGATATGTCGATCCGGATGTTTGCGTCGGGTGCGGCGCGTGCGCCGCGTCCGCGCCGGAGGCGTTTCGGATGAATGCGGACGGGCTTGCCGAAGGGTTCCAAGAGATCCCCGCAGAGAGCATCGACGACGCAAGGGATGCGATGGCGGATTGCCCCGTCGGGGCGATTGCGATGCGGTAAGCGACAGCGGACGGCGAAAGGGCCGCGCGATTCCTGCGGAGGAGTGGCGTGGCTTTTTGCTTGCTTGTATTTTGCTGCCGTATTTCCTATAATGGAAGGAGTTGGATAGGAGGCGGAAGCGTGGACAAGAAAAGATCGGCGCGCGAGCAGAAGGTGGCGCGTGCCGCGCAGGACTTTCTCGCGGCGCTCGGCGTCGACACGGCAGCGCGCGGCATGGAGGCGACGCCCATGCGCGTCGCGAAATTGTACGCGACGCTTTTTGACGGGCTGGGAACGGATCCGAATACGCTTTGGGGCGAGGTGTTCGAGACGTGCGCGCGCGGAATCGTCGCCGTGCGGCACATCCCGTTTTGCTCGATGTGCGAGCACCATCTCGTGCCGTTCTTCGGCGCGGTTTCGATCGCCTACCTGCCGGGGCGCGGGCGCGTTGCGGGATTCAGCAAGTTCGCCGAGGTCGTCACCTGCCTCAGCCATCGTCCGCAGCTTCAGGAGCGACTGACGGCTGAGATCGCGGAAGCGGTGCATACGGGACTCGGCGCGCACGGCGTCCTCGTCGTATGCGAAGCGGAGCAGCTCTGCATGATGCTGCGCAGCACGCACGCGCGCGGCACGCGCACGGTCACGTCCGAAATGCGCGGCGACGAACCGCTCGACAGCTTTGCCGCGCAGGCATGGCAGATGTTAGGAGGCGCAAAGAAGGCATGAAGATCATTCGGCACTATCGTTTTCGCGATGGGAAGGAGCTTACGGTCGGCGAGCGGACGCTCGTCATGGGCATCCTCAACGTGACGCCCGACTCGTTTTCCGACGGCGGCAAGTGGAATCGTTTGGATGCAGCGCTTCGCCACGCCGAGGAGATGGCAGCAGACGGCGCGGACATCATCGACATCGGTGCGGAGTCGAGCCGTCCGGGTTTTAAGGTGATGCCGGCAGAGGAGGAGATCGAGCGGCTCATGCCGTTCCTCACGCGCATCATCGCGGCGTCGCCCGTGCCCGTCTCCGTCGATACGTTCAAGGCGAAGACGGCGCGCGCGGCGGTGGAAGCGGGCTGCCATATCCTGAACGATATATGGGGGCTGCAGTACGAGGAGGAGCCGGGCGCGATGGCGAAGGTCGCGGCAGAGGCAAACCTTCCGGTCGTCGTCATGCACAATCAAAACGGGAAGGAATACGCAGGCGACATCATCGCGAGCATGCAGGCGTTTTTCCGCCGCACCATCGCGATCGCGGACGCGGCGGGCATCGCGCGGGAGAATCTGATCCTCGATCCCGGCATCGGGTTCGGCAAGACGGCGGAGGCGAACCTCACGGTGCTTCGGCGGCAGGAGGAGCTGCTCGAAGTGGCAGGCGTGCGGTACCCGCTGCTGCTCGGCACGAGCCGCAAGAGCTTCATCGGCGCGGCGCTTGGCCTTCCCGTCGGGGAACGCATGGAGGCGACGGGCGCCTCGTGCGTCGTCGGCATATTGAAGGGCGCGGACATCGTGCGCGTGCACGACGTGCGTCCCATCGTGCGCATGTGCCGCATGACGGATGCGATCCTCGCGGCGGACTGAGCGGTATTTTTGCTTTTGCAGCCAGGCAGATGAACGGAGGACAATTTGGACGAAATACGGCTGGACGGCCTGGCGTTTTACGCCTATCACGGCTGCCTGAAAGAGGAGCGCGAACGCGGACAGATGTTTTACGTCGACGTCCTCTTTTCGCTGGACTTAAAGGACGCAGGGGAGAGGGATGCGCTCGGCGCGACGGTCAACTACGCCGAGGCGTACGAGCGCATCCGCGCGGTCGTCGAGGGCGAGCCGTGCGATCTCATCGAGGCGGTTGCAGAACGCATTGCGCGGGCACTCCTCGCGGCATACGCGCCGCTCGCACGCGTCGCGGTGACGGTGCACAAGCCTGCCGCGCCGATCGCGGGGCGCTTCCGCGACGTCTCCGTCCGTATCGAGCGGGTGCGCGCATGAAGGCACGGAGCTGCTATTTAAGTCTCGGTGCGAATCTCGGCGCGCGAGGCGAAACGCTGCGCGAGGCGCTCCGCCGTATCGCCGCCGTGCGCGGCATCGCACTTCGCCGCGTCTCGTCCTTCTACGAGACGGCACCGTGGGGGCGTCTCGATCAGCCCGCATTCCTGAACGCGGCGGCGCAGATCGAGACGGTGCTGGAGCCGTGTGCGCTTCTCGCGGCGTGCCAGCGGATCGAGCGCGAGCTCGGACGCGTGCGCCGCGAGCACTGGGGGGCGCGTACGATCGACATCGATATGCTCTGTATGGAGGGCGTCGCGCTCGATACGGAGCGGCTTCGCCTGCCGCACCCCTACATGATGGAGCGCGCGTTCGTGCTCGTGCCGCTCGCAGAGATCGCACCCGCGCTCATCGTCGGCGGCGTCCCCGTACGCGTGGCGCTCGCGCGCACCGCGGGGCAGGCGGCAGTGCGGGCGCAGGAGCTATCGGCGCCTTGGCCGCTTCGCCTCATCGCCTGCATGGACGAAGCGCGCGGCATTGGGCGCGCGGGAGGCCTGCTCGTCCGCCTGCCTGAGGACATGGCGCATTTTCGCCATCTCACGATGGGCGGCGTCGTCGTCATGGGGCGCAGGACGATGGAGATCCTGCCGCAGGGAAAGCCGCTCGCAGGGCGCTTGAATGTCGTCCTGTCCCGCACGCTTGCAAAAGGCGCGGGCGGGACGGAGGGGTTCCTCGTCTGTGCGGGACTCCATGACCTTTGGCGGCAGCTCGGCGCATGGCATGGCGAGGAGACGCCGCGCACCCTTTGGTGCATCGGCGGAGCAGCGGTCTATGCCGCGCTTCTTCCCTACGCGGCAGAGGCGTATTTGACCGAGGTGCCGGGCACGCACGGCGCCGATGTGTTCCTGCCGAAGCTGGCAGGCTTTTCGCTCGTGTCGCGCGTGATGGGAAAGCGCTGTGCGTTCGCGCGCTATGTGCGGGAGACGGCGAAGAATTGGCTGGAAGAGGAGAGCGAACATGGAAATCTTTCATAACGACTGGGCGAAACTCTTGGATCCCGAGCTCAAAAAGCCCTATTACCGAAAGCTGCGCGCCTTTCTCATCGAGGAGTACCGCACGCACCGCGTTTGCCCGGACATGTACGCGATCTTCAACGCGCTTCACTGCACGAGCTATGCGGACACGAAGGTCGTCATCCTGGGGCAGGATCCCTATCACGGCCCGGGGCAGGCGCACGGCCTTTCGTTTTCCGTGCAGCCCGGTATCGAGCCGCCGCCGTCACTCCTCAATATTTTCAAGGAACTCAAGGACGATCTCGGCTGCCGCGTGCCGAAGAGCGGCTGCCTCGTGCCGTGGGCGAAGCAGGGCGTCCTGCTCCTCAACACGGTGCTCACCGTGCGCGAGCACGCAGCGAACTCGCATCACGACCATGGCTGGGAAATCTTTACGGATCGCATCATCGAGCTATTGAACAAGCGCGAGAAGCCGCTCGCATTCATCCTTTGGGGCACGCCTGCGCGGCGCAAGAAAGCCATGATCACGAATCCGCGCCACTATATCGTCGAGTCGCCGCATCCGAGCCCGCTTTCCGCGAGCCGCGGCTTCTTCGGCAGCCGTCCCTTTTCGCGCGTCAACGATTTCCTGCGTGCAAGCGGCGAAGAGCCGATCGACTGGCAGCTCCCCGATGTCTGAGGGCGCAGCGGGGACGATCCGGGCATGATCCTTCTGCGTGCGGGAATCCGGCCCGGCCGGCTATCCATGCCAAGCTTTGCGCCCGAAAAAAGGCAGCCATCGGCTGCCTTTTCTGCCTCGGATATGAGTTATGCCCAGCCGAGCCGCTTGCGCGCTGCCAGGATGTCCGCCACCATCTCGTTTGCGAGCGCCTTGGGGTCGACGTTGACGTGCATCGTCGCGCCGAGCGTCTCCTTCGTGTCGCGCTTTAGGAAATTCGTGACGTTTGTCGAGCCCTGCACGGGCGGTTCGACGCAGTGGTAGGAGTCGATGCCGAACAGGCGGAAGCCGAGCGAGGCGTCGAGCCCCTTTTCGTTTGACCACTCCGGGCTTGCGAATGCGTAGGGCATATCCTTGATGGGGACGCCCGCCGCCTGCGCGACGCCGCCGAAGACCGTCGAGGCGCGCGTGTTGTCGATGCACTCGCCCATGTGCCAGACGGGCGGCAGGTCTTCGCCGAGGAACGCCTGCAGGGATGCGCCTGCCCTTTTGCGGCCTTCGAGGCTGCAGTAGCCGAGCTTTAGGAGCGGGAACGAGGCGCAGCCGTTCGTGAAGATCAGGATGTTGTTCCTCAGGAGCTCGTCGGCGACGTCCACGATGGCGCGCTCGTAGACGACGCGCGGGTTCGTGCAGCCGACCATGTTGACGATGCCCTGCACTTGGCCGCGCTTTAGGGCCGCCGCGAGCGGCGCAAAGCTGCCGAAGCGCTCCTTGACGTACTCGGCGGAGAAGCCGACCTCTGCCGTGACTTCGTAGGCGGGGATGAAGACGGGGATGTCGCGGCGTGCGGCAAAGCTTTCAATGGCGCGCGTGACGATTTTCTTCGCGATCGATTCCGTTTCCTCGACGTTCGTGTGGCGGTGGTCGTAGGCGTAGTGCTCCGCGCCTGGCAGGCGAGCCGAGTCACTCGTCGTTACGACGGTCGTCTTGAAGCAGCGCGCGACGTCCATAATGGCGGGGAATACGTCCTGCACGTCGGCGACCCAAAGGTCGAGCGCGCCCGTGCCGAGGACGAGCTCCGCGCCGATGGCGTTGGAGAGGGGGATGACCCCTTCGTAACGGTACATCGCCGAGAGGCAGGAGCAGCATATGCCATAGAACTGGATGCCCTTTGCGCCGTGCGCCTTCGCGAGATTGAGCATTTCCTCGGTGCGGCCGATGCGGACGATCTCGCTGACGAGCGTCGGCAGGTGCCCGTGTACGGCGATGTTGACGTAGCCTTTCCGGAGCGCGCCGACGTTGACCTTCGAGGTCGCGCGGTGGCCGACGCCAAAGAGCGCATCCGTCGCGATGTTCGCCGCGACGACGCCCGTGAACGTGAAGGCGAGACCGCAGCGGAGGAACTGCTGCAGGATGTTTTTCCAGTCGCCGTCCGTGCCGCAGCCTGTGCGGTGGAACGCATCAAACACCTCGTTGTACGCACTGATGGGAAGAATGTCGAGCTTCTCCCACACTTCCTTACGTTCGGCGGGCGCAAGTGCCGCAATGGAACGATACTCACCGGGGACGGGACGCGCAAGATCCTCAAGCAGCACGTCAGCGAGCTTGCTCGCGAGACGCTTCGTCGACTGCCCGCGCGTCTCGATGCCGAACGCCTTGCACACCTCACGGATGCGCTTTTCGCCGAGCAGCGGCAGCTTCAGTCTTCCCTCAGCGGCGAATTTCAGCGACAGGATTACCTCACGCGCATGTGCGCCGTGCTGTGCCACGCCGCCCGCCGCGCTGCGCAGGAGGTTGCGGGCAACGATGAGATCGGCATCCGCGCCGCAGATCCCGCGCGGGCTCTTCGGTGTGATCTTGCACGGTCCCATGTTGCAGTTCTTGCAGCAGACCCCCGCCATGCCGAACGCACACTGCGGCTGCTGCTTGTCAAAGCGGTCGAACGCCGTGTCGCAGCCGATCTGCTCCATGTGCAGCAACATCTCGCGCACGGCGGGGTCGGGGGTCTGTTCGAGAACATCCTGCTTCGACGGGAACGTCTTGCGGTAGTCCGAGACCGCCTTCATATAGTCGTTCACACCGCCGTGGACGTGCGGATGTGCCGCGTCGTGCGTGTGCGGCTGCCATGTGCCGTGCTCGTGCGCGTGATCGTGGACGTGACTGTGCCCATGTGCATGGTCGTGATCGTGATGCTCGTGCGTATGCCCGTGACCGTGGTCATGCGTGTGCGTATGTCCGTGATCGTGTGTGTGGCTGTGCTCATGCACGTGCGCATGATCGTGACCGTGGGCGTGCTCATGCACGTGATTTCCTGCTCCCGTGTTCGCTGCCATTGTCTCATCCCCTATTTATAATACATATACATTTTATATGTGTATAAATATATAACATATATGTTTTCTTGTCAACTCTTGCGCAAAAAAACTTTGTGCCAATCACCCGCCTTGCAAAATCCCACACACTCATGTAAAATATGGTTGAATTGATTTTATTGGATTTATAGGAGGTATCTTATGTTTCTGACACGA
>ERZ772960.465-NODE-465-length-36822-cov-4.439008_pt1 | contig 36822 bp, 28 predicted proteins | sample MGYA00580678_ERZ772960 | MGnify/ENA primary metagenome ERZ772960 (study PRJEB29015, sample SAMEA2737930) | human oral metagenome | biome: human oral; feature: human-associated habitat; material: dental | place: China | collected 2059 ... | reverse complement strand
TTTTGAGGATGACATTACACGAGCTCCTGGCGCTCTTTACCAGCAAGAACATTGAGTACACTACCGCTCATCTTGACGCGGTTGATCAAAACGCACAGCTTACCGATGTTGCAAGTGATTCTCGTGAGGTCATCCCGGGCTCGCTGTTTGTCTGCAAGGGCGCAAGTTTCTCGCCAGCGTATCTTACAAGCGCGATGGAGGCTGGAGCTGTTGCGTACCTCTGCCAGCAGTCGCTCACAGAGGAGTTGCAGGCAGTGGCGCCAAACGTAGCCGCCATTCGCGTGGATGACGTGCGCCTTGCCATGGCCTACGCAGCCGCAGGCGTTGCGGGACATCCCGACAAGAAACTCACCACCATCGGTATTACGGGCACTAAGGGCAAGTCTACCTGCTCGTATATGCTGCGTGCCATCCTTGACGGCGACGAGCCGTACTCCAAATGCGGCGTAATTGGCGGTATTGAGGTGTTTGACGGCAAGGACACGCAGCCAGCTCACAACACCACGCCCGAGGCGCCTGAGCTGTGGCGCCATCTCAAGCACGCCGCGGACGCTGGCCTCCCCTACGTTGACATGGAGATTTCCAGCCAGGGACTCAAGTACGACCGTACGGTTGGCCTCAATCTGAGCGTCGCGGTGTTCCTAAACATTGGAACCGATCACATTTCCCCTGTTGAACACCCTACTTTTGAAGATTACTTTGAGAGCAAACTGAAGATTTTTGATCTTGCTCGCGTGGCCGTCATCAACAAGAACACCATGATGTTTGACCAGGTCATAGAGCGTGCACAGAAGTGCGAGAAGGTCTTGACTTTTTCCACAACCGATTCCGACGCCACCGTTTGGGCGGACGAAATCACCCCTCACCAGGGCATGGTGACGTTCACCGTACACACCCCAACCTGGACCGGCGCGGCCGCGCTGCCTATGTCTGGTCTCTTCAACGTGGAGAATGCTCTTGCGGCAATCACCGTTGCCGATTACCTGGGCATTCGCGAGAAGGACGCCGTGCTTCCGCTGATGAACGTTAAGGTGCCGGGCCGCATGGAACTGCTGAGCTCGCCCGACAACAAGGTCACAGGCTTAGTCGACTACGCCCACAACAAGCTTTCCTACCAGAAGCTTTTCTCGTCAACTTCCAAAGAATTTCCTGGTTATGGCCGATACGTGGTCATGGGAGCCGTTGGCGGTAAGGCGTACAACCGTCGCCAAGAGCTGCCTGAAGAAGCAGCCAAGTGGGCGGACCTGATGATTTACACCACCGAGGACTGCAACATGGAAGATCCTGCGGTGATTTGCGCGCAGATGGCCGAGGCCACGCCCGAGGGCGCCGCGCACAAGGTTATCCTTGACCGCTACGATGCAATTTACGAGGCAGTTTCCGCTGCATACGACGACCCTCGCCCGGCGCTGGTGTACCTGCTGGCAAAGGGAGATGAGCCGTTCAACATTATCGGCGGCAAGCACGTTCCGTGGATGACGGACGCTACCGCGTTCAAGGCCGCCGTTCGCGCTAAGCTGGACGAGCGCGCAGGTCGCGCCGCGCGCGGGTAGCGGCGTCGGCCACGGCACGCGCGCGGATGCGGGTGCGGATGCGGGCTGGAAGCTCCACATAACATGCAGGTCAGACCGGTGTTCACGCAGGTGGACACCGGTTTTTTGTACGGCGACAGCGTCGTGTGCGGACAAATTCTCAGGTCGGACGCGCGAAGCGCCGCTGCGAGTGCACGGGATTTCTCGCCAGACAGGTCCTTCTGCTATTGCGCGCCTAAAAAGTGCAAAGAATCTGTGTTTGAGACACAGATTCTTTAACAAAATCAGGCAAATCCACCGAATCTTTGCAGAAATCAGGCGCGCGCTGGTCGCGCACCGTCCCCGCGCCGTCCCCGCACCGGGCGCGGATGGCGCGCCTGGCGAGAAACCCCATCTACTAGCAGCGCTTTCGTACAAGAAAACCCGGTACCCACACGAAGTGGATACCGGGCGGAAGGCACGTACGGGCCGCTAGCGCCGTGCGGCGCGCGCAGCTCGCGACGTGTTACTCGTTGTCGCCGGCGGTTGCCTGAGTTGCGGAGATAGCCTGATCAGCATCGGAAGCGTCTGGCCAAGACCAGTCGGTGAATGCTGGGTGATCATAGCCCTTCTCGACAGCAAACTCAAAGGCCTCGGTGCGGAACTTCTCCCACTCGTCGATCTGATCTGCCCACTTCTGAGCGTCAATCATGCGGAGAGCGTCAGCAGCAAGTGCCCAACGGTCCATGTTGTTCAGGCGCAGCATGTCGTAAGGAGTTGTGGTGGAACCCTGCTCCTCATAGCCGTGAACGTTGAAGTTGTCGTGGTTTGGACGGTTCCAAATCAGACGACGGACGGAACCTGCGTATGCGTGGAATGCAAAGAGAACTGGCTTGTCTGCGGAGAAGAGCTTGGTGAACTCCTCGTCGGAGAGCGCCTCATCGTTCTCGGAAGCGTTCTGGATCTTGAGCAGGTCAACAACGTTGACGAAGCGAGCCTTGATGCCCAGCTTGCCAAGCATGTCCAGAGCTGCCAGGAGCTCCTGGGTTGGGACATCGCCGCAGGATGCGAGAACAATGTCCTCCTCGCCAGCTTCAGCGTTGGAAGCCCACTTCCACTCCTTAGCGCCAACTGAAAGCTCCTCGCGAGCCTCGTCGAGGGTTACCCACGTTGGAGCAGGCTGCTTACCAGCAAAGATTGCGTTGATGCAGTTTGTGGAGGTGTAGCACTTCTCGCCAACTGCAAGCAGAAGGTTAGCGTCTGCTGGGAAGTAAATATTGGTGATGTGGTCGTTGTTGAAGCTTTTGTTAAGCATGATGTCAACAAAACCAGGATCCTGATGAGAGAATCCGTTGTGGTCCTGGCGCCAAACGTGGCTGGAAAGGACCAAGTTAAGAGCGGAGATAGGCTTGCGCCATGGAACGTGGCGGACGGTAGCCTCAAGCCACTTAGCGTGCTGGTTGATCATTGAGTCAATGATGTGGACAAAGGACTCGTAGCTGGACCAGATACCGTGGCGGCCAGTTAGGGTGTAGCCCTCAAGCAGGCCCTCGCACTGGTGCTCGGAAAGCTGCTCGATAACGTTACCTACTGGAGAGATGTGCTCGTCGTTCTCGAAGTCATCGTTAAAGCCGCCAAACCACTGCTTGTCGGTTACTTGGAAGGAAGGCTGCAGACGGTTGGATGCAGTCTCGTCAGGTCCGAAGATACGGAACTCAGAACGGTTGCTGTTAATGAGCTCAGCGGTGTACTCGCCAAGGACACGAGTTGCCTCAGTGGCACCAAAGCCGTGGCCCTTCTCGGCAACTGGAATCTCGTACTTCTTTGCGTCAGGAAGAACAAGGTTGCGGCGAATTGCACCACCATTTGCGTTAGGGTTAGCGCCGAGGCGGAGGTCGCCCTTAGGCATGAAAGCGGTAACCTCTGGACGGATTGCGCCCTTCTCGGTGAAGAGGGTCTCTGGCTTGTAGGAGCTCATCCAGTCGCGAAGGACCTGGAAGTGAGCCTCGGTGTCGCGAGCGGATGCCAGTGGAACCTGGTGTGCGCGCCAAGAGCCCTCGGTCTTCTTGCCGTCGATGTAAGGAGGGCAAGTCCAACCCTTAGGGGTGCGGAAGATGATCATTGGGTAGTAAGGACGGGATGCGTCACCTGCGGCTGCGCGAGTCTTGATAGCGCAGATCTCGTTGAAGACAGCCTCGAGAAGAGCTGCGAAACGACGGTGGATGGATGCGTGATCCTCGTCGTCGAAGCCAGCAACAAAGTTGTATGGGTGATAGCCCATGCCGCGGAAGAACTCGTCGCGCTCACCGTCGGAAATACGAGCCAGGATGGTTGGGTTAGCAATCTTGTAGCCGTTGAGGTGCAGGATTGGGAGAACGATACCATCGGTCAGTGGGTCCATGAACTTGTTGGTCTGCCAAGAAGTTGCAAGTGGGCCGGTTTCTGCCTCGCCGTCGCCGACAACAGCGACTGCCAGCAGGGATGGGTTGTCCAGGACAGCACCGTATGCGTGGGACAGGGTGTAGCCCAGCTCGCCGCCCTCGTGGATAGAGCCTGGAGTCTCAGGTGCGTAGTGGGAAGGAATTCCGCCAGGATAAGAGAAGCGGCGGAAGAACTTCTGGAGGCCCTCTTCATCGTCGGTGATGAATGGGTAGGTCTCGCGATAAGTGCCGTCGAGCAGAGACTGTGCGGTACCTGCAGGTCCACCGTGACCAGGGCCCATGAGGAAGATGGTGTTCTGGTTATGGTCGCGGATGAAGCGGTTGACGTGGCCGAACAGGAAGTTCAGGCCTGGGGTGGTTCCCCAGTGGCCAACCAGGCGATGCTTAACGTCCTCGCGAGAGAAACCGTCCTTCATAAGAGGGTTGCTACGAAGATAAATCTGACCAACAGACAGGTAGTTAGCTGCGCGCCAATACCTATCGACGCCGGCAAGCTCGTCCTCAGATACAGGCTGATTCAGGGTCTGCCAAGGTGTGCCGTACACGGGCTGAGCCATGTGCTCCTCCTTTTCTTTGGCTGCTACCTGCGCGTTTGTGCAGTTCAAGCAACCTCATTGCTTCCATCACCTGAGCGTTTGTTTTGTTCGCACTCAACTGGGTGCGCATAAAACAACACATACATAACAGTATGATGCTTCGGCTATGTTTCAAGTACTACTCTAAGTGATAAAACGTTTTATCATGTTGAGATTTCTGGAAATTTCTTTCATGGGAGTCTTTTGAGGTGTCTTTTGAGCACCAAAATATGCGCGAAAGCTGAATTTTGCTCAAACGAGGCGGCAGAACAATGCTCAACAGTACCCACGATGCCGAAGTGTACCCAAAATGGTGTCCAAGTGGTAAAAAATGCGTTTAGTTGGGGTTTTCATTTTTATGCATACAGTGTTTACCCAGATAAAAGTTTTTGGAGCGGTAAAAAATCGTCTTAGTTGGGGATAAAATGGCCAATTTAAAGTTTTCATCCCCAACTAAACGGGTTTTTTACCTTTTTCGGCACATAATTTTGAGCTCAAAAATTATGTATTCATGAAAATGTATTTTATTGCATAAATATGCAGAAATCTGATTAGCAACCCAAAAGACGCACGCTATTCTTCTCAATCATGCGCGGCTCTAGGATTATCTGGATTGACGCGCTGTCAGCCTGCGCTTCGATGCCGTTATTTTTGCCTGTCGCGGCTTCTTGCGTCGCGGCTTCTTGCGTCGCAGCTCTCTGCACAACATCCGCACCGCGCTCGCCCAGACGACGGAACATAATCGAAAGCGCGGCGTCAGAAAGCTCATCAACATTTTGCTCAATCGAAGTCAACGCTGGCTCAAACAGCGCGTCTGAAATGCTGTTATCGTATCCGACAACAGAATAATCGCGCGGAACGTGCAAACCGCGCTCATACAGGTAGCGCAACAGCCCAAGCGCAATGTTGTCCGACGTCGCAACAACAGCCGTAGCGTTCACGCGAATCAGCTGCTGAGCTGCAAGATACGCATCAGGAATGTAATAATCGCTGGTCAGCACAAGCGACTGATCTAGCTCCAGGCCCTTCTCGCCAAGTGCGCGAACGTAGCCATTGAGGCGCGCGCAGCCGGTGTTGGATGCGGTGTTGACCATGCACGCGATCCGGCGGTGACCGTGGTCTAGCAGGTATTTTGTGGCCAGATAGCCGCCGAGCTCGTTGTTGAACGTGACTTTGTCGCAGTCGAGCACGTCGATGGTTCGGTCCACCATGACGTACGGCACGGGCAGCTGCTCCAAGTCGGCGATGAGCTGCTTCGAGGCTTCTACCTCGTCGGACGTGATGATAAAGATGCCGTCGGCGCCGCGATTGACCAGCAGTCGCACAAGGTCCGCATCGTTTGACGTGCTGTTATCCGAGTTGGTAATGAACAGCGCGTACCCGCGGCGGCGGCATTTCATCTCCAGCATCTTTGCAAATGACGAGAAAAACCGGCTCTCGATATTCGGTACGATTAACCCAAGCGTCTGCGTATGCTGTGTGACCAGGCTTCTTGCAATCTGGTTGGGAATGTAGTGCTCGCGACGGGCAACGTCGAGGATGCGACGACGGTTCTCGTCGCTCACGCGCACCGGCCGGCCGTTCAGCACCAGCGAAACCGTGGTGGGCGACAGCCCCACCTCGCGCGCAATCGTTTTTAGGGTGACTTTTTCTGCCACGTTACCTCGCAACTTGCCCCGTTTATCGTTGTTGCTTAAGTATAATAGTCGAGAAACCCCTGCGGCTGGTCGTCCGCCAAAAGCCAGACGTTGTCTCCACACGACAACCGCATCCGTGGCTCGGCACCGCACGCAAGCTGCACTATGCTCCGTCGCCCGCACGACAACCGCATTCCGAGAGGACGCGCATGAACATTACTCCACAGGAAATCGCCGAAACCCTCGCCATGGTCAGCGAGCAGAACCTTGACCTGCGCACCATTACGATGGGCATTTCGCTCAATAGCTGTGCAGACGAGGACCTGGACCGTATGTGTCAGAAAGTTTACGACCGCATCACGCGCCAGGCCGAGCACTTGGTAGCCGTGGCCGAGGACCTGGAGCGCGAGTACGGTATCCCTATTGCCAACAAGCGCGTTTCCGTCACGCCAATCGCGCAGATTGCGGCATGTACCTCGGCACTAGACCTGACCCCGCTGGCTCACACACTCGACCGCGCGGCCGAGACGCTGGGCATCGACTTTTTGGGCGGCTTCTCGGCACTGGTCCATAAGGGCCTTGGTGACGCCGACCGCCGACTCATCGCATCCATCCCCGAGGCACTGGCCACCACGTCGCGCGTCTGTTCCTCGGTAAACGTCGCGTCCACGCGCGCGGGCATCAACATGGACGCCGTCCTGCTCATGGCCCAGACCGTGCTCGAGGCCGCGCGCCGCACCACCGACATTCAGTGCTACGGTGCCGCTAAGCTGGTCGTTTTTGCCAACATGGTGGAGGACTCCCCCTTCATGGCCGGCGCGGTCCACGGCAGCGGAGAGGCAGACGCCGTCATTAACGTGGGCGTTTCCGGCCCTGGTGTCATGGCTGCGGCCCTCGCCGAGCTTCCCAACTCCGCAAATCTCATGGACGTTGCCGAGAAGATCAAGCAGACGGCGTTCAAAATTACCCGTGCAGGTGAGCTCATGAGCCGCGAAGCTTCAAGGCGCCTGGGTGTCGAGAAGGGCATCGTAGACCTAAGTCTTGCACCTACCCCAGCAGCTGGCGATTCCGTCGCTAAAATTCTGGAGCTCATCGGCGTTGGCGAATGCGGCGGTCCCGGAACTACCTGCGCGCTTGCCCTGCTCAATGATGCCGTCAAGAAGGGTGGTGTCATGGCATCGTCAAGCGTTGGCGGCCTATCCGGCGCATTCATCCCGGTCTCCGAGGACGCGGGTATGATTCGCGCAGCTCAAGACGGCGCGCTTTCTCTCGAGAAACTCGAAGCAATGACCTCAGTATGCTCCGTTGGTCTGGACATGATTGCTATTCCTGGTGATTCATCTGTGGAAACCATCGCAGGTATCATCGCAGATGAGATGGCCATCGGTGTCATCAACACAAAGACCACAGCAGTCCGTGTTATCCCAGCTATCGGCTATAACGAAGGTGATGTCTTGGAGTTTGGTGGTCTCTTTGGTTCTGCTCCAATCATGCCGGTCAACCAGTTTGCAGGCACGGTGCTTGCCCACCGAGGCGGTCACTTCCCTGCTCCGCTCAATTCGCTCAAGAACTAACCGAGAAACCCGTTAGACCAAAAAAAACAATCCAAGTCAAAATCATGGAGCATACATCTTGCACGCAAATACTACACAACAAGTATTTCAGGAACTGTCATTCAATGGACAGTGGAGACGCTATCAGCAACGCGTGTTAGATAGCTGCAAAACGTATATGGCAGATGGTCATATACATCTTGTTGCAGCTCCAGGTTCTGGAAAAACAACTCTTGGTATCGAATTCATTAAGCAGTTTGGACAGCCAACCTTAGTCTTGGCGCCAACGGTTACCATACGACAGCAATGGGTTGATAGGATTACCACAGCTTTTCTCGCCAATCCTTCACACGCAGAACAGCTCATCTCCCAAGATTTAAAAAACCCAAAACTCATTACCATTGCAACGTATCAAGCTCTTCACAGTGCAATGAACCAGCTCAAAGGAGAATCGAGAGCTGAAGACACCGATGATCAAGCTGAAATTGAGCACTTTGATTATCAGGGATTTGATGTTGTAGCAACCTTTAAAGAACATGCATTAGGAACTCTTTGTCTAGACGAATGTCATCATCTTAGAAATGAATGGTGGAAGAGTTTAGAAACATTCCGCAATTCGTTTACCAACATACACATGATCTCTCTTACAGCAACTCCACCTTATGATGACGATCCGGCACTCTGGAAACGCTACATTACTATGTGTGGTCAGATTGACGAAGAAATAACCGTGCCTGAACTAGTTAAAGAAAATAGCCTCTGTCCTCATCAAGATTACGTATATTTTTCGTTCCCCACCCGAGAAGAGAAAAAGCAACTTAAGGCCATCGATATACAAAAAGAGAAAGTTCTCCACGATATATCATCCGACAATCTATTCATCGAAAAAATACAGGACTGTGCTGCTCTTACTGGTCAAATTAGTATTGACGAGCTACTTGAAGAGCCAAAATTCCTTTCAGCTACACTTATTTTCTTGCATAGCAAGGGATGCTCATATCCAAAAAACTTCCAGCAACTTCTCGCAGTAAAAAAGCTTCCTCCTTTGAACCTTGAATGGTTTGAAATTTTGCTGCAAGGAGCTTTTTTTACAGTTCCTCACTGGTATGACTTTACAAAAGACGAAGTCAAACAGATAAAGCATCAATTGCGTTCTGCTGGTTTAATTGAACGAAAGCAAGTCAAACTTTGTCGAAATAAAGAGCGGGATCTTCTCTTAACACAATCTCTTGGAAAACTTAAAGCTGTTCAGGAGATTTTCTCCTCTGAATATCAGTCACTCGGCGCTAATCTACGCCAGCTCATACTTACTGACTATATCCGTAAAGACTTTGAGCCACGTCTAGGCGACGAAAATGCAAAATTAACCCAACTTGGAACACTTTCTTTTTTTGAATCCATCCGTAGAGAAACCGTAAAGCAGCAAATACCAGTAGCTCTTGCTGTTCTTACCGGAAGTCTTGTTATTATTCCAACGGCTGCTCGGCACCGATTAGAAGATCTTCTTGATGCAGATCGCCTGAAATTCTTACCAGTTGGATGTTTAAACCCTAATGACTATCTCAAAGTTTACCTATTTGGAGACCAACACGATTTAGTTGGTGCTGTTACACAGCTCTTCCAAGAAGGCTTTATCCAGGTTGTTATTGGAACAAAATCTCTACTTGGAGAAGGTTGGGACGCACCCTGCATTAATTCACTTGTTCTGGCAAGCTTCGTAGGTAGCTTTATGCTAAGCAATCAAATGCGAGGACGTGCAATTCGTGTTATGCCAAATAATCCTGATAAGACCAGTAATATATGGCATCTTATTTCCGTCAATATATCAAAAAATACCGCAAATAATCCATTTGAATCCTCTTCTACATGGGCAAACACTCGCTTTGATGGCGATAGCCCGGACATGGAACTTCTGAACCGTCGTATGCAACAATTTTTGGGTCTTAGTTATACAGAAAACGTTATCGAATCAGGAATTGAACGCTTTAATTTTGGATTTATTACCTTCACCAAAGAGAATCTAACGCGTCTTAATGAACAGACTCTTTTGCGCTCAAGGCTTCGCCAAAACCTCAAAGAGGGTTGGCGAGAAGCACTTCCAATTTACGACGACATGGAAGTAGTACAAGAAATCAAAATTGATAACAAAATAATCCCTCATGCAGAATTTTGGGATGCCCAGAAATTACTTCTTTTGACTCTCGCAACAATGGCATCCGATATTGTCTTTTATATCTTTCAATCAATCAGAAGCAGGTCTGACCAAGTTCCTATAAATATTGCCTCATTTTTGCTGATTATACTGGGACTTTTATGGTTAAGATATTTTCTTTATCGTAGCCCTTATAAACGATTAAAAATACTTGGTAAATCTATCCAGAAAGCACTTCTAAATAAAAATTTTATCCAAACTCAACAAACTGATGTACAAGCCATCCAACACGATAAACATGCAGTTTCAACAGAAGTATTCCTCAAAGGCGGAACCAATCGAGAAAAAGCAATCTTTACAAATACCGTTCTTGAGTTCTTTGCACCAATCGAAAATCAACGTTATATTCTTAAAGCTCGTCATAAAGTAAGTGGTCAAACCAGCTATTTTGCTGTGCCAAGCTTATTTAGTAAAAATAAATCCGATGCTCAAGAATTTGCAAACTGCATAAGTAGCAAACTTAGAAATTACGAGCTTATTTATACACGCAGTGGAGAAGGGCGGCGGATACTCCTTGATGCTCGCATAAAAGCACTCGCAAACAAACAAGACCGTACGTCCACTAAAAAACGAGTAATCTCACCTTTAAAGTAGCTACCGTTCGTGACCACGCCTATCACATTCATGGTCAACGTGACTACCATGTTCGAAGTGATCATGTTTGTGCTCACAATGCCCGCGCTCGTGGTCCTCGTGCTCGCAGTGGCTATGCTCGTGATCACAGTGTTCGTGTACGCAATGACCGTGCTCGTGATCGCAATGTGAATGGTCATGCTCATCAGCAAGGTCCGACTGCTCGTGCCAGAACGCCGGTACAAACGCTTCACGAAGTCCATGACGCAGCAGATCGCGGCCAATAAACACACACCTAGACTCTTCCTGAGCCTCGTCATCCGTAATTGCCCACGCACGCTCTACCAGGTCAAACTTGACCCACTGATTGCCGCACGGCAGCGTGCCCTTTGCGCGAGTAAGCTTTCCAAAAACGCCAGCCGACGCCGCATCCAAAAGCCATATCAAGTGCGTTGGACTTGGAAGCTCAGCATGAGTTAGCGCCATAGTTTCCAGATCAGGCCCCTCGTCCTTCTCGCTAGCTAGATCTTTAAGAACAGAACCGTCAAGCGCGCGCGTCAGAAGGCCATTCCACCACTCGTCGGGAATATCAGCATACGAGGGCTCCGCAATGACTTCTGCCTGCGGATTTATCTCTGCCGCAAACTGTTTGATGGGCTCGGCGGCATCCTCGCTACCTGGAGCAAGCTTTGAAATCACCACGCTCGCGGCGGCGCTCAGCTGGTTGTCAAAAATCTCTGGAAAATCGGTGCGCTGATTCTGCCACGAAACGGCGTCGACCACGGTAACCGGCGCCAGCAAACTAATGCGTTCCCAGGCCACCTGATTCACGTTATCAAGAATGCTCTGCAGCTTAGCCACGCCAGTTGGTTCAACAATTAAATACTCGGGGTCGATGGTGTTTGAAATGGTCAGCACCGACGTCGCAAAATCCTGCTTGCCCGAGCAGCAAATACAATTCTCGGTAGACTCCCAAACCTTGAGATCGGAGTCCTGTCTCAAGCGACGCGCATCGATGTCTGCCTGGCCATATTCATTCTCGTAGATAGCAAAATCACGCCCAGTCCGGCGCACGAGCTCCTGAATGAAGGTGGTTTTACCAGCTCCAAGAAAGCCTGATACAACAAGGATTTTCATGAATACAACCGCTTCCTAAACTCCGTTGGCGTCGCGCTCTTGTTGGCTCTGCCGCCGCGTTTCGCCGAACCCTACCAGCGCGTTTCACCGGTCCCTACCGGCGCGTTTGGCGCCCACCAACGCAAAAAGCTGGCGAGAAAACCGAACTTCTCGCCAGCTTAAACGTACTAAATCACGCTACCTGTTTGGTTACCTAGTCGATAACAACAACTGGCTTGATGAGGTCAGCTGGCTTATCACGCATGGTGAAGAGAGCCTCCTCGAGGTGATCCCAGCCGTGATAGAGGTGAGTAACCTCTGGGTGAAGGTCAAGACGGCCAGAAGTGACCAGGCTGGAGAGCTTCTCCATGCGCAGACGGCCGCCAGGCATGAGGCCGCCACGGATGTCCTTGTGGCCCATACCAACGCCCCACTCGACGCGAGGAATGTTGACGTAGTCGCCGGAACCGAGGTAGTTGACGTTACCAATCTTTCCGCCAGGCTTGAGTGCCTTGACAGCGTCCTCGAAGGTCTCGCAGCCGCCGCCGTCGACGCAGACGCGGTCAACGCCCTTGCCGCCGGTAAGCTCCATGACCTGCTCCCAGATTGGGCCGTCCTTGTAGGAGATGAAGTCGGTTGCACCGTAGCCCTTAGCTGCCTCAACGCAGACTGGACGGGTACCAACAGCAATGATGCGAGAAGCACCGTGAAGTGCAGCACCAGCAACGGACATCAGGCCTACAGGTCCAATGCCAATAACCAAGACGGTGTCGCCAAACTCAACGCCAGCAAGCTCAACTGCATGGAAACCAGTTGGAACCATGTCGGAAAGGATACAAGCATCTGCTGGGTCCATACCCTCTGGCATGTGAGCCAAGTTACCGTCAGCATCGTTTACATGGAAGTACTCAGAAAAGACGCCATCCTTGAAGTTGGAGAACTTCCAGCCAGCAAGCATGCCACCGGAGTGCATGGAGTAGCCAGCCTGAGCCTCAAGAGAATTCCAATCTGGAGTAATTGCAGGAACAAGGACGCGGTCGCCAGGTTTGAAGTCCTTGACGCACTCACCAACCTCAACAACCTCTGCAGAGCACTCATGACCAAGAATCATGTTATGACGGTCGCCGATTGCGCCCTCCCACAGAGTATGAATATCAGAAGTACAAATTGCGACCGCAAGTGGCTTGCAGATTGCGTCCAGAGGACCACACTTTGGCGTCTCCTTCTCAATCCAGCCGGACTCGCCGATCTTGAGCATTGCATAACCCTTCATAAAACCCTCCTAAATCTGTGTTTCTAACAATGAAACACTACCTACCTCGTGGAGGAGCACGCTATACGCGTGACACTGACGAGGACCATAAACAATTTGCAAAAGCTCGCTGCTTTGTTGAAGCCACAACTGGGTCCTCTACAAAACAAAAAACGAACATTCACGTAATACATTTTCAAAGATAAATTTTGTTAAATCTAGAACGAACCCGTGAAAGGGTGAACAGACTTTCATGAATATTTAGTTACCGAGAAATGCAATTTACAAATATCTGATATTTACGCACGTAAACAATATGCACACTAACATGCCGCTTACCAAGCCTCTGACCGATAAAAAGCAACGCTTATCGGCGAACGGTAACCGCTCGCCGAATCAAAAAGGCAACTATCCATCCTTCTGTTGTATGTGAGCAATGCCGAGTGGCACGCACCGGCACTTCGGTAACAGAGTAGCGCATTACGAACGAACCATCACGCAAATTCAACCCTTTTGAGCTTGCTGGTATAATTCTTGTAGACGGGTTTCTCGCCAAATAAACTTCATTTAAAGGAGAAAACTGGCAATCACGGAAGGAATGTGCATGCCTATAGACAACCTATTGAGAGACGCAGGAGCTCATTTTAACTGGGAATATATAGTTTCAATTGCGCTTTTACTGGCTCCGGCGGTTGTTCCAGGTGTGCTTTTTATTTACTCCTTTATCAAAGAGCCTCGACAGTTCCGCAATGCACTTTTTCTATTTGCGGCTCTTGCATGGTCCTCGGTTCTTCTAGTATTGAGGTTTAACAACTATATTCTTGGATTAATTTTAATTGCTCTTGTGTTACTAACACCTTTTCTGACCATTATTTTCTTATTAATTAACACCATAGTTGTTGTAAAAAATAATGGATTTTCACTGACATCGATGCTGCCGTTATTGATGGCTGGATTCCTTATCCTGCTCATTGCTTCTCCCGCTATCGTAAATTATTTGGACCCAGATACTCACCGCGTTGTTGTCGTTTTACTGGGGCTTTTTATACTTGAAGGCCTGTGGTTCTCGTTTACCTTTGTAGCTTTGCTGTTCTATTCGTGGATATACCGAATCCTTCCCCGCCGCCGCATTTATGATTACATCATTATTCATGGTGCCGGACTTGATGGCCCGCGGCCAACTCCTCTGCTTGCAGGCAGAATAGACAAGGCCCTTGAACTTTGGAACAAGCAACATCAACACGGAAAGTTTGTTGTTTCCGGAGGTCAAGGCGCTGATGAAGTTGTCTCTGAAGCTCAAGCTATGCGTGACTATCTTCTAGAAAAGGACGTCCCACTCGATGCAATCCTTATGGAAGACAAGTCAACCACCACCTGGGAAAACCTTAAATACTCGATAGGCATTATCAACAACGACTGGACAGCAGCTGCCGGTGCCATCAGCGCTGACGCAAGCGCATTCAGCAGTTCTTCCGCGGCTTCTACCATAAGCGCCGACTTCACTACCGCAGTTGTTACCAGCGATTTCCACGTTTTCCGTTGCGCTGAATACGCTCACAATTTGGGCCTTAAAGCAGACGGTATTGGATCTCATACAAAAGGCTGGTACTGGCCTACAGCATTTATTCGCGAGTTTATTGCAATCACTAAAGCGCACCTCTGGCCGTATCTGGTTTTTGCTAGCATTTATATATTGATTAACGTCCTCGACTACGTATTCTTCTTCCTAGGGGTTTTGTAGCTGCGAGGTACACCTCATTGCCCCCTACGACCAGGAAGGAAGTCAGTTGGAGACATTTGAATTTGTGCTCATCGTTTTAACGTGCGTCGCAGCTTCCTCGGTCATCGACAAGTTTGTCAACGTCTCCATCCCGGTAATCCAGGTGGTCATCGGCTTATTGGTGGCGCTCGTTTTACCCAGCGTCCAGGAAGTGCATCTGGAATCCGAGCTCTTTATGCTGGTCTTCATTGCTCCGCTCCTCTTCAACGAGACAAGAGAAACCAACATCCGTGCACTTCTTCTCAACTTGAACAGTATTTTGTCGTTAGCAATTGCACTAGTAATTGTCAGTGTTCTCTCGGTCGGCTACGCCCTTCATCTTATGGTTCCCTCAATCCCCCTAGCTGCAGCTTTTGCACTTGCCTCAGCGCTTGGACCAACGGATGCGGCCACCGTTACTGCACTTAAATCAAACATTCATCTAACCCATCGCCAGCAGACACTTCTTTCTGGAGAGTCCCTAATCAACGACGCGTCTGGCGTTGTTGCATTCCAATTCTCCGTTGCAGCAGCTGTTACGGGCACGTTTTCATTGATAGACGCAGCAGGTTCATTCACGGTGCTTTTTGTAGGCGGCGTGGCAGTGGGAATTGTCACAGGCTTTGCCTTCTCTGCCATCAACGCAATGCTTGGCAGATTGGGCTATGAGGACACTGTTGCAAACGTCCTCTACGAAGTACTCACGCCATTTCTTGTCTATCTTCTTGCCGAAACCTTTCACGTTTCTGGTGTACTTGCCGTTGTAGCAGCGGGCTTGGTAATTGCACTTCCTCGCAGACAACACAATAAAGCGCTGGTAGCAAGACAGAAGCTAGTGTCCGATTCCACATGGAAAGTCATAAGCTTCCTCATTAACGGCACCATCTTTGTCTTCCTAGGAATGCAGCTTCCACTTGCCGTACTCCCTGGTACTAACGGTGGCCTTAATATCCTTCAGATTCTAGGTATTGTTGCTGCAATCACTCTGTTTATGCATGGCGTCCGCTTTGCATGGCTCTACGCGCTGGAAACTCACAAACTCCACAAAGGTGGACACCTCTGCACTGGTAAAGACAACGAGAAGGACGATGGCGAGAATACCGTCGAGCAGCACTCTGAACTGGACTCTACTCAAAGTGCTGAACAATCCCTCAACCAGTCCAAAGCCACGTGTACTCCAAAGCCTATCTCCATCACATCTACCGAGCTCATTAAAAACGTACTAGTCACCACCATTGCGGGTGCAAAAGGCGCGGTAACGTTGTCGATCATCCTCACCTTGCCGATGATGACCCAGTCTGGAGCAGCGTTTCCGCAGAGGGACCTGCTAATCACTATCGCTGCCGGCGTTATTCTCGCCACGTTGCTCTTGGCGGACAATCTGTTGCCCGTGCTGTCCAAGTCCCCTGATGCGGACTCTGACCTGCCCGAGCGTCTCCACAAGGGAGAGATTGCCGTTCTTGAGGCAACCCTTGCCGAGCTCAGGAGCATGCTGCAGTCGGAAAACCCCGTGTCAGAGTATCTACCTGCGCTTCGTTTGACTATCACGCGCTATACCAACCGCCTATTTGCTTCTCGTATTACCGCGCCCGACTCGGGCAAACTGATGAAAGAAGTAATACTTCACGAGACAGAAGTCCAACGGAAATGCCTTGAGGAGCTTCGCAAGCGTCACGTTAAGACCAACAACCTTATTCCATGGGACCAAATTGTTGATGACATTACTTCAATCCGCAGGTCAGTGGGTTATTATGGACCTATTGCAAACATTGCTGCAAAGACAAACCACCGCTCGAGGTTTGCCGTTGCTCTCCACGAGCTTAAGCTGTCAGCACAACGCATCATCAATGGTGGCATCAGACATCTAGAGGATGCTGACCAGTCCTACTACCAGGCATGTCTATACGCGCTTGAGATGGAATACGCAGGACTCGACGAACTAAAGCGCATTGCAAACGGCGACGATGAAGAAATGGCGGTCATTGCGTCAAACTTGATGATTGACCACGAGTCGGCAATTGAGTCTATTTGGAGCCGCATCAATATCAATGATGAGCACGGCTCTAGTACTACTCAAGTTTCCTACCTACTGCCTTACAATCTGAGCTCACATAAGATGTCACCGCACTTTAGACAACAGATTGCCAATGCTCGCGAGTACGCCGATGATGTGGCAGAAAACGCACTGCGCATTGAGTTGGACCAGATCTCGCGCCTTCAGTCTGAAGGCATCATTGACCGCGAAGTTGCTGCTCACCTACGCGAAAACGTCTACTATCTGCAGATGGCTCTGGATGAGTAGCATGAGCGCCGCACCAGACACGCGCCCAGCCGACGACGCCGCAGCCTCCCGTCCCGCTGATGGCGCAGCCTCGCGCTCCGCCAACCCCGTGACGAGAAAAACGATCATCTCCGGACTTTCCGTCCACACGCAAATGTCCTCTGTAGCTGGAGCTCCTGTTGTCTACATCCTGGGTAACGTGGCCGACCACTCCCCCGTTCAGGTACCTGAAGGCGTCAGTCTGGTAAACATCGGCATTGACCTGTGGGAAGAGAACTTCTCGCCCTGGTGCGCACCGCGCGTCTTTGCCAAGGGTCCCAACTTTGGCGACGGCGCACAGAAAACGCTTGATACCCTCATCAACCAGGTTGTCCCCTGGGCAGAATCGAAACTCACCAAGCCGCCGGCGTATAGGGTGCTTGTGGGATACTCGCTCGCGGGCCTGTTCAGCCTCTGGGCCGGCGTGACACAGGCCGCCGCCGCCACGACGCCGCAGCTCAGCACCCTCACTGCACCACACGCTGCCGCGCCGCAGCTCAGCGCCTCTGCCGCGCCGCAACCCACCCCAACCTTCCAGCGCATCGGAGCCGTCTCGGGATCGTTCTGGTTCCCAGGCCTTCTGGACTACGTTGACCAGCAGATCAGAGGAGGGGTGGTCGGCCTCACACACGCCTATCTTTCGCTGGGTGACCGAGAAGCACGAACTCCCAATCCACAAATAATGCACGTACGAGAAAACGCCGAACTTCTCGCCAGCAAGCTGGAAAGCGCGGGAATTACCTCAACGTTTGAACTCAACCGCGGAAATCACTTCCAAAACGTTGAGGGAAGAATACAGAAAGCCCTGAACTGGCTGGTCAAATAGGGTAAGATTCTTCAGAACGCACGTGTCCAGAGAGGTTTTATGCCCAATCAAAAGCAATTTGACAGCAAAACTGAATCGCCCCATACAGCCTCTGGCAAGCAATCTGACTACTTATTTGCGCTTATTCTTTCCCTCATCTTTGGCATTTTTGGCATTCCGCAGTTCTATCTCAAGGGGTGGAAGTCGGGACTTACCAGGCTTATTGTAAACGCAGCGCTAATCGCTGGCACATTTGCCCTAGCTCAAATACTTGCGTTGCCGTCGCTGCTTTCTTACCTTCTACCAGCAATTTTCTCGCTTCCGGTTATCGAGAGCGCGTTAAACCTCATCTACGAAGACCCCGACTCTTCCAAACAACTCGTAAAAGGCAAGCTCAAACTACGCAAGCGATACGCCGGAAAACAGAAAGTTGGAATCGTACTTGCCGCGCTGAGTGTGGCGCTCTACTTTAGCGCCGCTCTGACGCAACCGCTTCCAACTGTCGTCTCACCTGCGGGATTGCCACAGCAAGGCTCCGCCGCGTCTTCCCAACCAGATTCCGGCTCGCCGTCCCAATCAGACACCGGCGCACCATCCACCACCACGCAGACCAGCGCAAACGTAACCATCAAGTTTATCGACGTCGGCCAGGGAGAAGCCATTCTCATTGCACTTCCCGAGAAAACCGTGCTTATCGACGCCGGTCCCACAGGGTCAGCACCAAAAATCAAACAAGTACTCCAAGAACTTGGCCGAAACAAGATTGATTACCTGGTAGCTACCCATCCTGACGAAGATCACATCGGCGGTATGGCAGGCTTCATTTCCAGCACCCAAATTGGGACCATTTACGCACCAAATAAGACAAACAACACGGCAACATACAGAAAGTTTTTGACCGCCATCCAGAACAATAACCTGCAGATAACCCTTGCCGAAGCGGGTACCATCATCGACCAAACCGACGGTTACAGGCTGGAAATTCTCTGGCCCACCAAAGACGCAAATTTTCCCGGCACCAACGATTACTCGATAATCATCAAGCTGACCGTTGGCAACAAGACCTTCCTCTTCACGGGTGATGCGCCCACAAACGCCATCCTGGACTCCAATCCAGGCCACATTGACGTGCTTAAACTCTCGCATCACGGCTCTCGAACAGGTACTACCGAGCAGCTGGTCCGCAAACTCTCGCCCACCTACGCCGTCCTCTCGTACGCCCTGGACAACTCCTACGGCCACCCCATGCAGTCGGTCCTGAACGCCCTCCGCAAGCATTCCGTTGAAGTCTGGGGCACAGGCGCCAATGGAACCATTACCATTACCTGCGATGGTACAAACATTGATATATCTGGCGAGAAACCCGGCACAGTAGTAGCTCCGACCTCACAAGATAAATCTGGCACGTCGTCGAAATCGAGGACCAAGTAATGAAAGCAATCATTGATCGATTTGAAGACAACAATCTTGCCGTGCTTGAACTAGACAATCAGCCAGGTAATATGCTTACCGTTTCTGTCAACGAGCTGCCAAACAACGCTTGCCAGGGCGACGTACTCTACTACCAAGACGGTGCATGGAAACTGGCCGAAGAAGAGACTATCCAGAAGCAAAACGATATCGACGAGCTGTTCAACTCCCTGCTTGTGCGTGATGATAACGAAGAGGATTCCTACCAGGATAACGTATATTCAGAGGACGAATAACTGGTTCTACATCTCAGTCGCTTGCAATAACCACCTCTCCACCGCAGCTTCTTTCAGCAAAACACAATCCATATCCCTTTACAACAGAAAACACCCTGCGAGCTCATAACCCGCAGGGTGTCTTTTTGTAGCTGTGGCTTTGCGTTACTATACGTTTTTCTCCCTTAATCAGGTTCCCGTAAGTGCCGTACCTTTTACATACAGTGTGTGACCGTTAGCAATAACGTTTGCTGCAGTACCATTGAACTCGGTGACATAGCTATCTGCTGTCAAAGTCCAGGTGCTATTGTTGTCCAGAGTTACCGCAACAGTACCTACCTCGGTGGAAACAGTCTGGTTGCTGACGTTGACGATGTTGCCGTTAACGTAACCCTCAAACGTGGTTCCTTCGGTAAGGTTTAGAGCAATTGTGGAGTTGTTGCCAACAAGCACCGCTCCCACCAGGTCCTGAGCTTTAGCGTTAAAGGTTGCCTTGTTATTACCGCCATTCCAACCGTCATCGCAGACAGAGATAAGAACGTTAGCAGCGTCTTCGTTAGTTAACTTGACGCCATTGAGCTCAATGTCAGCGTTAGTGTTAGTAACGTGGAACATGTGGCCATTCTTGCTGGTAAGGGAACCACCAGTCATAGCAAAGGTGGAATTACCTGTTGCTGCGTCTCCGGACATGGACTGGTAAATCATAATGGTGTCCATGAAGGTTGCGTTGCCATTGCACTTGGTGTTGTTTGCCGTGAGGTCGCAATCGGTAAGCTCAATAGAGTTCAAGCCCTCAATACAAACACCCTCGGAAAGGTTAGAAACAAGTGTGGCGTTAGCAACATGAATCTCTGCCGTGGAGTAGATAGCTGGCGAACCCAGACCATTCGAGGTATAAGTACCGCCGTCTACGTAGACTGTTCCGCCGCCCCTATCGGTACGAATAGCTGCAGAAGACTGACCGTTTGTGGTAACCGTAAGGTTGTAGGCGTTGGTGGTGCCTCCACCGGTTGTCATTGTGCCACCCGCGCCGTCGCCGGTTGTGGTGATGGTGGTGTCCTTGATAATAACCTTGGTTCCATCACCATCACCGCCGTTCTGACCGCCATTGCCTCCGTAGCTAAAAATGCCGTTGGCACCCTTTGCATCTGAAGTAACGGTGAGGTTAGTCAGCGTAGTGGTTGAACCTCCCTCAACAAGAACTGCGGCGTTCTGACCGTAGAAGTTACAGTTATCTCCGCCGTCGGAATTTCCTGTCTTAGTAACCGTGGAATTAGTAATGGTTACATCGTCGGCAGTATTGACCAGGATGGTATTCTCATCAGCAGTAGTGCTGTTGACTGCATAGCCATCCAGTGTCTGAGCGGCGGTAATCCGAAGTGCTTCTGAAGCCTTCTTGGTAGCTTCGGTTGTGTTATTAGCGGTTGCTTTTGCGGTTTTGCAACCAGCAAGTCCGAATGCCATCAAAACTGGAAGACCGGCTACTACATCTCTTCTTGTGTACTGCATAATGTGCGCCTCCTTGCACTTATTTGGTGTATGCAATGAAGTGATTTTTTACTCCCTTGCATCTGATGAGGACATAGTAGGGGGCGAAGATTGAACAAAGATTGAATTCTCAAAGTTTTTTTAGAAATTTTTGGAAAGTTAGCAAATCCCCAGTTAAAATGCAAAATATGCGATTTTCGCATATTTTGCTCTATAGTCATCTACCTGCGCAAATAAAAAAGACGCCTTCACGAGAAAGACGTCTATATAAAATATTTTTATTGAGTTGCAGTGAAAAGTAGAAGTGATATATTACAAATTGCCGGCGGAGCGCATCCTCGCTCTGCAGAGAGAGGGCACGCCACCCGCTTCTTTCTTACTGATAATAGTTAATCTCCTATAGCTAAAGAGGACATAAAGGAGCGAAAAAACCGCTGCTCTTCAACCTATACGTTATTTTCCCTTAATAGGAAGCTGAACAGTAAAGGTAATCCTACCTTCTGAGTAGCTTACATTAATGGTTCCACCATGCTTTTGAACTACAGCTTGTGCAATCGAAAGGCCTAGCCCGTAGTGATTATCCTCACTGTTTCGAACGTCATCAACGCGATAAAAACGATCAAATAGATGCTCAAGCTTTTCTTGAGAAATCTCTTCCGCGTCGTTACTAACGCTTAAGATGGCGCTATGACCTTGTTTCTTGAGATTTAACTCAATCTGAGTACCCGTTGCATGCCTCAGGGCATTATCAAGCAGCACAGAAATAACCTGCGTAAGTTGATTCTGATTGCCTGTAAGAACAATTCCCTCTTCAATGTTGCTTTGAAGTACCTTGCCATTCTCGAACGCAAACGTCTCAAAGACCAGTGATTCTCCAGTAACCACATGAGAGAAGTCCAACTTTTCCATAGGTACTTCTCTATTCTCCGCACTAGAAAAATCTAGCAGCTGTTTTACCAGCTTTCCCATACGATTACTCTCGTATTGAATGTTGGAAAGCCATTCGTTGTGGTTAAGCTCTCTGGATAGAACCTCTGCATTGGCGTCAATAACCGCAATAGGAGTCTTGAGCTCGTGACTTGCATCGGATATAAACTGCTTCTGCTTTTTATCGTTCTCTTCAAGTGGGCGAATAATGCGCTTTGCCAGAAACATAGAAATAAAGAACATAACTACTAGCGACGCGCCTCCTACAAGCAGAGCGTTTCGCATCATGGTCTGAAGACCGACTTCAGAAACGGTGTTATCCATAAACGCTACAAGCGTATAGCCATCTTTTTTCATAACCACGTAGGAAAGATTACCTGTTCTACCAGAAGAATTTCCTTCGTTCAAAATCTGACGAGCAAACTCAGTAAGGTTTTCATCGGAGCTAACGGTTTTCTCGCCATTAAAGACTGAGAGTACAGAACCATCTGCAGAAAACGATACTGAGTAAAACGTTGAAAGCTCGTAAGCAGATCTCTGGCCTGGCGGTTGATTGTCAGATTTGTTTGACAGCTGAGCGTCAGGTTTGACCAGTGGCTGCTGTGGACTCTGACCTTCGGAGCTTGTCTGCCCCCCAGAGCTACCCTGCCCCTCTGAGCCATTCTGTCCCTCGGAGCTGCTTTTTTCCTTCTCAAGAGAATACTGACTGGCGTAGCGGTTGAGCACGTCCATGTTCTTCTGTCTGATCTCCTGAGTACTAGCAAACATGATGACCGACAGCGTCACTGTGAACAGCAGAACAAGCGACACCATAATAGAGAGGATAATTTTTCTTCTGGATTGCCTAAACAGTTTAATCCCTCAATTCATATCCCAAGCCGCGAACTGCTTTAATCTCTACCGTAGAGCCGATAAACGCCAACTTTTTACGGGTAAACGACATGTACACCTCAACGTTGTTGTACTCGGCGTCGCTTTCAAATCCCCAAATCTTAATGGCAAGCTGATCACGTGTCATAATATGACCATGATTGCCAATCATATACTCAAGAATGCGCAGCTCTTTCTCGCTCAGGCGCACATTTTGCCCCGATGTCTCACAGGTCAGTATTGCGGTTGTGGTATCAAGCGAGAGGTCACCAAAACGCAGGACGCTCTCCTGGAAGCTGGAGCTCCTTCTTCCCAGTGCACGCAAACGAGCCAGCAGTTCTGCCGTCTGAAATGGCTTGGTCAGGTAGTCGTCGGCGCCGTTATCCAATCCCTCGACCTTATCGTCTAGCTGGCTTTTTGCCGTCAGCATCAAAATAGGGATGGTGATTCCCTTGGCGCGAGCCCTCCGAGAAACCTCAAAGCCGCTCATCTTAGGCATCATGACATCCAGGACTGCAATGTCGTACATGTTGCTTTCTAGGGCGAGAAGGGCAGATGCGCCGTCAGTCATATGATCAACGTCGTATTTTTCTTGCTTCAAAAGAGCCACAATAGCTGCAGCCATTCTCTTCTCATCTTCAGCTAAAAGCACTCGCATCGTTTTGCCCTATCGACTCAAGCCATCTTTGCACTTCTCTAACAGTATACGTGCCTTTTACCGCCAAGCCTGGTATTACGCGAGAAGCACCGCACTCCCTCTTGTACTCCTCAATCATGTTGCCAAATCCTCCGCCACCATGTGTGCAGAACGGAATGACTGTCTTACCATTCAAATCCGTTGCCCGTAAGAACGAAAGCACCGGAGGGGCAAACGTTTTTAGCCAGTTGGGCGATCCTATAAAGACGGTTTCAAACTCAGCAACGTTTATATCGAATTGCATCAACGCAGGACAAACGCCCTTTTCTATTTGGTCCCTAACCTCTTTTACCGCCGTGTTATACGAGAAAGAATAGGGCTCTTGAGGCTTAAGCTCTAGCAACTCGGCATCTGTAATCAGCGCAATATCCTCCGCAAGCCTTCTTGTGATGCCGGAATATGAATAGTACACAATCAAAGACTTCATGTAAGAATCTCCACTACCAGCCGAGAAGAACGTGCTGTTGCAACATTACGTCAAATTATTTGCCATAAGTATAGTTGATGGGATTGCGCAGCCGACTGACTTCCCGCAGCAGACATGTGCTGCAGTGAAGCAAAAGTGCCCCGCTATCACTGCTTATGGGATGACTGAACTGCTTTTTTTGTTGACGTACAACCACACATCAAAATCCACACTAAACAAAAAGCCGCCCTAAGACGGCTAATCACAACGGCCAGGAATTGCACCTGAGTCATCTCCAACAAGGGCACTGCTTACTATGCTACGCGTTGTTAATGTAATTCTACATTCCTTCAATATGATGTCAACAAAATAAGCTATGACCAGCGCTTTCCATCTGGATCTAAATTGGATAGCTGATCTTTATCAAACATTACCAGTCAGAATGTTACTACGCTAAAACTTAAAAATACCCGCGCAAATCCACATCAAGTAGAATTGGGCGGGTATCTTTATTAACTATTATACCTAATTTTGCCAAAATATCGCTGTGTCAAAACGAAGCCTTGCTTAAGTGACTCAAAAACATATACAAGCAACTGCCCGGGCGTATCTCGTTTTTTATTAGTCTATGTAATAGTCAGTGCTTAGTCAAACCAGATCTTCACGACGTCACCGTCTGCGGAAGTAATATCCACAAGTGTGCCACTCTCGCCAGTCTTTGCAGCATCCATAAGCGCATCAAGATTAATGTTAGAGAGCTGCTCCTGAGTCTCCTGATTAAGATAGCTTCCGCTGACCTGAATTCCCGAATTCAAAACAAACTTTGCCAGGCCCAGAGGTACGCACATATCTACAACGTCGCCGTCGTCAGAAACTACATACACGTGCAAACCGTGCTTTGCAGAGCCGTTGCCCAAGCGGACGCCCTTCTTCTTACTGTTGTCAGCCTCGTCGTTCTTCTCGACTTTGACCATGCTCTTACCAAAAAGCTTACCAAAGCTGAAACCCGAAGACTGAGTGGCAATACCCTGGTCGGCGTGCTCGGCAGGCTCTTCTACAATCTCTGCAGGCTCGTCAGCTGCAACGGAAATAATCTCAGCAGCGCTCTCCTGGACAGCAGCGCTCTCTTGGGCGGCAACACTCTCCTGCGCAGAAGCGTTTGCGCCGCTCAAAAGCTCGTCAACGGACACACCAAGGAAGCGCGCAAGATCTGGCAACAGCGAGATGTCTGGATAGTTAATGTCGTTCTCCCACTTGCTCACCGCCTGCGGGCTCACGTTCAGCTCCTTTGCCAGACGCTCCTGCGTTGCAGTTTTAGCCAAACGAAGTCGCGCAATACGACGACCAAGGGTCTCAAATGAAGTAGTCATAGTTGCTCCTTTTCTCAACTCATTATCACTGAAATGGCATGCGGGCCGCTGATTTCACTATGAGTCGTAACAATACGTTCAACAAGAACGCATCAGTTGAGTTGGGTATCGCAACGGTTTCCAGCCACTCAACAGCAGGTTGAGTTCGCAGGTAAACTATGCTTTTTGACCGATAATTACTTGCTCTAAAATCATTCTCCCACTACCATTTAAACAAGAAACTTTTGATGTTTTAGAAAGGTCTGTCTATGGCTGGCGAGAAGAACTGGGTGTTCTGGACCAGTGGTGCGCATATTGTTTCTGGTTTTGAGCAATGCGCTACAGACGGTTTTGTTGGTGTCGACGCAGACGGCGTCGTTTACCTCTTTGATAACAATCAAAATGTTTTTGCTTCGGCTCACGCTTCAAATATTGAAGGAACCATCAGCAGCTGGAGAGGCACCTGGCTTACCATCGACGATAAAAGATATGTTCTAGAATTTGTGCCTCTGGCAGATAAGATTGCTCCTCGCCTGATTTTTGGAGCCATAAGCAATGTCTTTATGCAGGAGCTCCATCACGGAGATCAGGAGAAAGTCCCTCGAGAGCTCCTTGAAGACTTTAAGATTGCATTTGAGAACGCCAAGTATCGCCGCTAAAAAAACAGCCTTCCCTTTACAGAGAAGGCTGTTGTTAGTTCAAGCAATTGCACAGAACTCTAAAGCTCAATCCTCGTTATGCACGCTTACGAAGACGAATGCCAGCAGCCATAGCGCCTGCAGCAGCAATCATGCTGACAGAAGACAGAACAGCGGAAGCATCAGAGGTATCTGGAAGCACGCCCTTCTTGTGCGACTTGTGCTTCTTCTGAGAGCTATTCGTGCCGTTGTTGTTGGTACCGTTGTTGGTGCTGTTGTTGCCGTTGCTGTTAGATGGATCGCTTGCGACGTCAGTCACGGTAAGAGTTCCAGAAACGTAAGTGAACTCATAGTCGTCTGCTGCGCCACCTGCAGGAGTCAGCTCGTGAGTACCAACACTCAGGTCAGTTGCACTGAGGGTAGGAGCAGTGTAGTTGCGAGCGGTATCAGCAGTCTCACCGTTTACAAAGCCAGTAACAGTAAGAGTAAGCTGAGGAGCAACGCCCTTCTGAACAGTCTCGCCAGCATAGGTCACAACAAGCTGAGCCTTATTGATGGTCCAAGTTGCGTCCTTGGTGTCAGTGGTGCCATCTTCCCAGGTGTAGTTCATAGGGTCAGCAAGATCAAGCTCAACGTCATATGTACCAGGATAAGTTGCTGAAACCTGGCCACTAACAACTACCTGTGGGTTAGCGGTGGCATCAAAGCCTCTTCGCAGATGACCGTTATAGGTATAGTTGGTTGCAGTTGGAACAGCAACGGTACCCTTCTGAACGCTCATCTTCATAGGAATGGTGAAGTCGTACAGGCTGCCATTCTTGATGGTGACGCGCGTATAACCATCACTTGCAGCAGTTGGAGTACCAGAAATAGTTGCGGTGCTTCTACGAGCAGTTGCATCATTTTCCATTGGACTGAGCGTAAGGCCAGCGGGCAGGTTATCTACGGTAAAGGTGTCGTAACCCATAGTGGACGCTGCCCAAGGAATGGTGATTGGCTCGTTGTAGGCCTCGCCAACCTTTGCAGGAGTAATCTTGTTAGAAGGAAGCACCACGCCAGCAGTATTGTTGGAATTCTGGAACCTGGTATTCTCGATAGTCAAATCACCGCCATTGGTGGTAGTAAGATCAATCTGAACAACCGTGGAGTTCTTAACAGTTGAAGTGCCTCTGTTATCAAGACCGTTATAGAACGTAACATTATCAAAGGTTACGTTTGCACCAGCCTCAACAATAACCTCGCCCTCAAACTTCATATTTGAAACGGTTCCGTTAAAGCCAGTTGGGAAAATAATGCGAGAACCCTTGGGGTTCAGACCAGCATAAACCTGAACGCGTGTACCGTTACCCAGGTACGTACTCTGATAGGTACTAGTAATATTTGTTACGGTAGTAGGAACAGTGAAGTCCTGAATAGAAGAACCGCTACTGGCGCCAATAGTCACCCTTGAACCAGAGAATGACCACGTAGATGCAGCGTCCATCGCAGCCTTGTTGTTGCTGTAGATGTATTGCAAACTACTAGAACCATAGCCCGAGAGCCAGTCAGTAATCTCAAACGTACCATCAGCGTAAGCCTTTGTTGCAAATGGCGAGAAAAACAAGCAAGTTGCAATCGCCATTACAACAAAAAGTTGAGCATGTAGCCTGTTAAGTGCATGCTTAACGTACATAGAACTTCCCCCAATCTTACTGTCTTACATGACCCTTCTAGTGATCCATAACAGTTTTGTCCATAAATCATTGGTATCTTATCAGATAAGTTAGATTAGGGTAACAAAAAGACCCAAGTTTTTAACCTTGGGTCAAATAAATGCTTTAACTAATTTACGTAGAAACTTAATTACTTAAGCACTTTTTAATTTCTTGCTTAAAAACAACGAATCGAGTAAGAAACGCAGCGACTACAGGAATAACCAATAAGGGCGCTACTACAAAAATACCCGCAACAGCCACTCCCTGGGCCGTAACTCTTCTGCCAGGTCTTGATAGTATGCTGTTCAAAGTATCGGTCATAGTAAATACAAACGAACCATCGGTAAGTACATACGCAAGTATCAATTCAAGCGAAAATAGAATAACAAAGACAATCGCCATGGCAATTCCGGTCTTTTTACATATAGCAAGTCTCTGGTCAAATGAAAGATCATCTGCCTCAGGAACCTTCTCAAACCATTTAACTGCTCGTTCTTCTGGAGTCATTACGCGTTCTCAATCTCTTTGAGTTCTGCATCAACCAGCGTTGCTCCAAGGGTATTTTTGAAGTGTGAAAGAGCAAACTGATGGTTTTCTGGCGTCAGCGATGCAACTGCTGGCTCAACAACCTCAATGTGATAACCCAGGTTGTAAGCGTCAACCGCTGTGTGAAGCACGCAGATATCGGTAAGAACACCAGTCAGAATGACCGTATTAATGCCACGCTCCCTCAGGCGAATATCAAGATCAGTTCCCGAGAAGGACGAGTAGTGACGCTTGTCCATCCAGAACACATGGCTATCGTCTTTGTGCTGCTGATAAAAATCATTCAGAGGTCCAAACAGGTCTCTACCACTTGTGCCGATAATATTGTGAGGTGGGAAAAGCTTAGTCTCTGGATGGAAATTATCCTCTGGGTCGTGAGCATCAATAGCAAAGAAAATATAATCACCACGATCAAAAGCACACTTTGTAGCCTCATAAATAGCATCTGAAATAGCCTGAGCCGGCTTACCTGCTGTAAGCTTTCCATCATCTGCTACAAAATCGTAGGTGTAGTCAATCGAAATCAAAGCCTTCTGCATGATAGATCACGCTTCTTTCTTAAGCTCAAAAGAGCAGTCGGTAAAAAGAATAGACGCCACCTATTGTACAGGTGGCGTCTATGTATTCCACGCTTAACACGTAAATGTTTTATACGTAAGTACTCAGCTCATCAATGTAGACATCTAGTTCATTAGTGAAAGTTCATCTTAAAATTTAAGCATCCATTATCAAATATGTTACAGGAAATTTCTTAAATTAGCTCTCTTGTTGATTGGAAGCTGGCGCATTATTACCGTAAACGGCATCTAGAACTTCTACTTCTAGGAATGCTTTATTACTAATTAAAATCTTTTATCGCAGTTAAAAATTAAAGCGACTGGATAATTTCTTCTCCACGAACATTTTGCGAGATAAATCGAATCTCACGACGAGGCTCAGCGTTATCGGAAACTAACTCTTCCTCTGATAACCTGGAAACATACACATCAAGAGTTCTCTCGCCAATTTGCTCTGCAAATTGCTCTCCCCACTCAATGATAGTTGGCCCATCGGACTCAAGCGCATCATAGAGGCCGGTATCTTCGAGCTGGTCAGGATTGCTCAAACGATACAAATCAAAGTGATAGAGCGGCATGGTTGTACCCTCATAAACCATCTCGATAGTAAAGGTTGGGCTGGTTACGTCATCAGTAACACCCATGCCTGCAGCAATACCCTTAGTGAGTTGCGTCTTTCCCGCGCCCAAGTCTCCTGTGAGCACTAGAACATCTCCTGCCTGCAGGAGTTTACCTAGAACCCGACCAAGAGCAATGGTCTGTTCAGTGGTAGTGGAGACAAACGTACCAGCTGCAGTTTTTTCTGGCAGGTTGTTTGCAATGGTGTTATTTGTGCCAATGTCAGCGCTGGCAGAAGGATTAATCACAAGAACCTCCCCGAGGATGTTTCTTAAGCCAATCAGCAAGAAGTCGCAGGTCATCTTTGAGGAACTGTGCCCACTCCCTGCGGTAAATAGTTGATGCGGGATGCATAGTAGGTAGCACGCTAAAGGAGCCTATCTGGTAAAACTTGCCGCGCAACTCCGTCACACCCTTATCGGTATGCATGACAAACTGCGTTGCAAAATTACCCAGGCAGACAATAACGTCCGGCTTAATAGCGCGAATCTGGTCGCGAAGGTACGGAGAGCACTCCTCCACCTCGGCTACCTTGGGATTTCTGTTTGAAGGTGGTCGGCATTTGACCACGTTAGAGATAAAAACATCCTGGCGAGAAAGGCCAACTTCTTCTAACAGTGCATCAAGCTTTTTGCCCGATACGCCCACGAAGGGTTGACCACTTAGATCCTCATTTTTACCAGGAGCTTCTCCCACAATCATAACGCGAGCTATGGGGTTTGGGCCACCAAACACAATATTGGTGCGTGTTTCCCAAAGCGGACACTTCTTGCAATCAGCTATCTGCTCACGAATCTCATCAAGCGTTTTACCTGCTTGTTTAGAATATGTGATTTTCGTATATTCTACATTTGACATGCGCTTTCTTCCTACAGCATTTTTAGGAGAAGCAGGAGTAGCTGCCATTAGATGTACACCTTATCGAGGCGCGCACCAAAGTTGCAAACAACCTCGTAATTGATAGTCTCGCGCAGGTCAGCCATCTCATCTGCGGTAATCTCTTGGTCGCCGTCTTTGCCAATGAGGGTAACCACGTCACCATAGCGAATTTCGTGCGCGGGCTTATTAGCGTGTGTTCCTGCGGTATCAACAGCAATCATGAACTGATCCATACAGATGTTGCCCACCTGACGGACACGGTCTCCGCGCGTCAAAACGTCTATGCGGTTAGAAAGGCTGCGTGCAAGACCATCGGCATATCCGATAGGCACCGTTGCTACCTGGATGTTATTGCGAGGAACGCGCCACGTCATACCATAGCCAACGCCATCGCCAACAGCTGGATACACCACGCGCGTCACACGACCGCGTACGCTCATGACGGGCTGCAAGTCAATGCGGGGAATAGTGAACTTGCTAGGATGAAGTCCGTACAGGCCAATGCCCACGCGAACCATGTCAAACTGAATATCTTTGTGCAGAACCGTGCCAGGAGTGTTGTCGGCGTGAACCAAGCCCAGCTCATAGCCTGCGTTTTTAAGCGTTGTAACGGCTTCAATAAAACGGTTAACCTGCAGATCAAAGTCCCAGTTGTCGAGCACGTCGGCCGTAGCAAAATGCGTAAACGTGCCAGCACATTCAAGGCCTCTGTGGAAATCAATAGAGCCACGTACCTCAAGCAAATCTTCTCGCCTGACGCCAATGCGAGTCATTCCAGTATCAATGGCCAGGTGATAGCGACCAACCTTGTTAGCTGCAGCGGAAGCCTCGCCATACGCAAGCGCAAAGTCAACCGTGTAGACGGAAGGCATAATGTCAAAACGAACGAGGTCTGGAATAGAAGTGACCGGAGGCTCGGAAAGAACCAGGATGGGGTTATCGATGCCCGCGCAACGCAGCTCCACTCCCTCGTCAACCGTTGCAACGGCAAACTGATCGGCGCCCACGGATTGCATGGCTTTAGCGCACTGAGCAGCACCGTGTCCATAGGCGTCGGCCTTAACCACACACATCATCTTGACACCGCGGTTAAGCTGGGCCTTAAACGCCTTTACGTTGTGGCGGACGGCAGAAAGATCGATCTCTATCCAAGCCCATCTATCCTGGGGATATGCCGACATCAGGCTCACCTACTCCGCAGCTTCTTCAAAGTCTTCCATAGGGAATGCAATCTGCTCCTCAAGTGCGTCAGAAGCAAGGCCAATAACGTCACAGATGTCTCCCGCCATAGCTCCGCGTACACCGAACTTCTCGGCAGCTAGCTGACCTGCATATGCGTGAACCTCACAGGCAAGCGAGCAGAAGGTTGGCAGATCATCAACTTGACCAGCAACCTGAGCTAAGCGGCCAGCAATAGTACCAGCAAGAACATCGCCAGAGCCAGCGGTTGCCAGCGTAACGGGACCAGGCTTTGGCAGCACAGCTTTCTGTACGCCTACGCAACCAGTAGCGGTACCCTTGGCAACAATGACCAGCTCAGATCCACCATCTGCCCAGACAATCTTGCGAGCGGCCTCCAGCTGAGCCACCAAACTTGCGGGTGGATTGTCAACTTGATTGACCAGGCGACCAAGCTCTCGACGATGTGGAGTCATAATGAGTGGAGCGGTACGACGTGTGAGCTCAGGGAAATCTGGGAGGTTGTTATTGGTGAGGCGAGCAATGCAGTTGAGCGCATCGGCGTCAACAATAACGAGCAACTCAGAATCAAGCAATGCAGAGGTAACCTTGACGGTTCCGCCAGAAACGCGCATGCCAGGGCCAACTAACGTAACCGTACGCATGGCGGCAAGTTGCAGCACCAGTGGAGCTGCTTCCTCGGTAAACACGCCCTCAGCGTCGCACGGGAGGCCAATAACGGGAACCTCTGGCAACATCATCTGAACGCAGCTGACAATTGCCTCAGGAACAGCCAGCGTAACGTAGCCAGCACCCGCGCGAGCAGCAGCCTTGGCAGCAAAGACAGCGGCTCCAGGGAAGCGGCTAGAGCCGCCAACCACCAACACGGAGCCACGAGAGTACTTATCGCAGTTATTGAGCTGCGCGGGAACACAGGGAAGATAATCTTCCAGGTCAACACGCCAGGCAACAGGATCTGCCTCAACAACCAGACGCTCGGTCTGCTCGGCCAGAGGTGCTACAACAATAGAGCCGCAGACATCGCGACCAGCATCAGCAATAAGGCCGGGCTTGAGTGCAATCATGGTAACAGTGAGGTCAGCGACAACACATGCGCTTTCTACCTGGCCCTTCTGCGCAGAAAGACCACTTGGAACGTCAACGGAAAGTACGCGAGCACCAGACTGATTCAAGCACTCAATCCAAATATCAAACGGAGCACGAACCTTGCCGTGGAAGCCGGTGCCCAGCATACAATCGAGCACCACATCAGCCGTTGCCAGCAGGTCAATCAGCTCCTGGCGAGAAGGGCCAACCAGCACGGAGACTCCCGCGCGAACGGCGCGCTGCGCCATCTGACGTGCAAGATCGCCGGAAATTTGATCAGGCTCAAGCGGAGTGACCACCTTAACGTTGCAGTTTCTAGAGCGCAGCGCTTCTGCTGCCACCCAGCCATCTCCACCGTTATTGCCAAGACCTACGAGGATGACAACGTTAGAGATGTCCCCTCCCATGCCAAGGGCCTCTTGAGCAGCAGCGTAACCTGCACGGTGCATGAGCTCGGAAACGCTCACGCCCACGCGTGTCAGCGCAATCTCTACACGCTTGATGTCCTCAACATTTAGTACCGGCTGCATAACTTACTCCTCGGATTTAACAACATCATCAAAGGTTGTCTCAATTATAGGTTCTTGCACGCGCTCAAGCTCATCCAACACAGAACGAGCTTCTTTGAACGAACGCGCCAGCTCTTGGGCAGCATCTTCCTTTTGATCTACCTTGGGTTTTACAGCGTTGGTTACCGCAACCGCATTGGCTACCGCCACGTCTCTGGTGTACGAGATAGAAAGCGCAATCTCTTGCACGCCCTGCTCGGCCGCAATCTGTGCAGCCTTGCCAGCTAGACGAGCCTGTGGCCTGCCCAGCTGATCTCTCTCAACAGACACATCCTGAAAACCAATACCAGACGAGAAGCCCGTTCCTAAGGCTTTGAGCACGGCTTCTCTTGCCGCAAAGCGAGCAGCATAGTGCTCCGCAGGGCGAGCAGTGCGCTCACAATACGCACGCTCGGCATCGGTGAACATACGGCGAATAAAGTGAGGGCGCCTCTCAATTGCCTGCTGCATGCGGGCAATCTCAAGCATATCTACACCTATTCCTGCCAGTGCCATCGTATCCCCTGGATCTATCTGCGCTTAAGCGCTGAGCCTATACTCCTCAAGTGCGTCGAGCACAATCTGGTTGGCCTGCTGGCAGAGCTCATCGGTTGGAGCTTCTGCAAGAACGCGTACCAGAGGCTCTGTTCCGGAAGCGCGGACCAACACGCGGCCATTGCCCTCAAGGAACTTCTCGGCAGCTGCAACTGCGTCGTTGACCTTAGGAGACTGCATAGCGGCCTCTTTGTCGGTAACGCGGACGTTAACCAACTGCTGTGGATACAGTGTAACGGGACGAGTCAGCTCAGAGAGTTTCTCACGCTCTGCTCGTAAGACCTCCATAATACGGAGGCTGGTCAAGATGCCGTCGCCGGTCTTTGCAAGATCGCCAAAGATGATGTGGCCACTCTGCTCGCCGCCCAGGCTGTACTCGTTTTCGTTCATGCAGGCATAGACGTACTTATCGCCCACGTTGGTCTTCTCGTAAGAGAGGCCGGCGTCGTCAAATGCCTTGAATAGGCCAAAGTTGCTCATAACGGTGGTGACCACGGTCTGCTTAGCCAGGCGACCATACTTGTTGAGGTAGGTACCGCAGACGTAGAGAATCAGGTCTCCGTCAACCACATGGCCACGCTCGTCAACTGCCAGGCAGCGGTCGGCATCGCCGTCGTAGGCAAAACCCACGTCAAGGCCGTTCTGGACCACAAAGCGCTGCAGCTGGTCAATGTGGGTGGAGCCGCAATCAACATTGATGTTGAGACCGTTTGGAGCGTTGTTGATAACGTGCGTCTCGGCACCCAGAGCATCAAAAACAGGGCGAGCAACGCTAGAAGCTGCGCCGTTTGCGCAATCCAGGCCAATCTTTAAGCCCTGCAGACTAAAGCCGCAGCTTGCAATAAGGCTGGAGATGTAGCGGTTGCGGCCCTGCATGTAGTCAACCGTGCGTCCAATGGCATCGCCCGTTGCCAGAGGTACGTCAAACTCACCGTCAATATAAGCCTCTACCTGCTCGAGGACGTCCTCGTCCATCTTGTAGCCCTTTTTGTTGACCAGCTTGATGCCGTTATCGGTAAAGGGGTTGTGGGACGCAGTAATCATAACACCGCAGTCAAAACCGCCGTCAACTACCTCGTAGCTTACGCCAGGAGTAGGAATAACGTGCAGCATGTACGCATCAGCGCCGGAAGCAACCAAGCCCGAGACAAGCGCAGACTCAAACATATAGCTTGACCTGCGGGTATCCTTACCAATAATAATGCGAGCCTTGCGAGACTGCTTAGCTCCGTAATACCAGCCAATGAAACGGCCAATTTTGTACGCGTGATCGACGTTCAAACCCTCGTTTGCGCGGCCTCTAAAGCCGTCGGTTCCAAAGTACTTCATAAGCGTCTCCTAGCTGCGAATGTAATGTTGTCGGGTGGAGAGCAACGTGCGCGCGAAGCGCCAGCGAACTACTCGACAGGTGGGGCTTCTCGCCAGATGGCGAGAAGAACGTACGGACTAAAGCGGTTGCGCAAATATGCAAAATGCAACCATTTAAAAGTATACAAAAAAGAGACCTGCCGATATACAACAGGTCTCTTTGTGAGGACTTTTTTGGGTCCAGCGGCCTTAGCGCTTGGAGAACTGAGGACGCTTACGAGCCTTCTTCAGACCGTACTTCTTACGCTCAACCGCACGAGAATCGCGGGTGAGGTAGCCGGCCTTCTTAAGGTCATCACGATACTCGCCAGCCTCGAGAAGAGCGCGAGCGATGCCCAGGCGAAGAGCGCCGGACTGGCCGTTGATGCCGCCGCCATCGCAGTTTGCGAAGACGTCGAAACGACCAAGAGTATCAGTAATGCGGAGAGGTGCGGTTGCGTTGTCTACGAGCTGCTGGCGACCAAAATACTGGACTGCCTCGCGGCCGTTAACGGTAACCTTACCAGTTCCAGGAACAAGACGAACACGAGCGACGGCCTCTTTACGACGGCCGGTGCCGGTGTAAACAGCGGTGTTATCTGCCATCGTTTAGCCCTCCAGCTCAATCTTGACGGGATTCTGTGCAGCATGTGGGTGCTCAGCGCCGGCGTAAACCTTAAGCTTCATACCCTGCTTGCGACCAAGAGTGGTCTTAGGAAGCATGCCCTTGACTGCGTGCTCAACAACACGCTCCGGGTGCTTCTCCATCTCTTCCTTGAAGGAAGTGATCTTCAAGCCACCAAGGTAGCCGGAGTGACGCCAATACTCCTTGTGGTCAGCCTTAACACCAGTAAGGACAACCTTGTCTGCATTGATGATGACAACAAAGTCACCAGTATCAGCATTTGGGGTGTACTGCGGCTTGTTCTTGCCACGAAGAATCATGGCAGCCTTTGTAGCCAGACGACCGAGCGTTGCGCCCTCAGCGTCGATGAGCACCCACTTGCGCTCGACTTCGCCAGCCTTGGCGAACTGAGTCGACTTCTTCACTTGACTCCTCCTACGAATTACGAGTTGATAACCCCTGGACGGGTCATCGATGCTTTTTCTTGTCAGAGATTACGGGGCTCTGTGGAAAAGCCTTAAAAGTATACTCCACTCTTTAGCTGTTGTACGCAAGAATTTTTGTTGCTTCACGAATGCAACAATTCGTTCAAATTTGACGGGTTTCTCCACATTGAAAAGCCGTCCACAGCACACGCCACGAGTGCGTCGGGTTTCTCGCCAGAAAAGACCGCGGATATGCGCGTAACAGCGCTGTCCGCGGTTACTTTTTTGCCGAAACTGAAGTATTATCAGCGTAGATAACTTGCGTCGCTTGGCGGCGCCATTCGAGTGCCGATTGCGGCGCCGCAAACCGAGGAGCGACTATGCCCAGCATCTACACCGTCACGCTCAACCCCGCCTTGGACAAGACTGTCCAAGTGCCAAACTTTGCCGTTGACCAGGTGAATCGTATCACGTGGCTCAGGCGAGACGCGGGCGGCAAGGGCATCAACGTCTCCAAGGTCATAGCTAAGCTAGGCGGAGAGTCTACGGCCATCGCCGTTCTTGCAGGTCAGACCGGCAAATGGATCGCTGACACGCTTGGCGAGAATAACATCAAGGTCCAGGCGATTTCCGTTCCCGGCGAGACGCGCACCAATCTTAAGGTTGTCGACACCGAGGGCGGCACCAACACCGACATCAACGAGCCTGGTCCCGAGGTCACCGACACCGTGATTGACCAGGCGCTTGCTGACGTGATTGCCAAGACTTCCGCTGGCGACATTGTGATTCTTTCCGGCAGCCTCCCCCGCGGAGCTTCCGCCGATACGTATGGCCGCTGGACTCGCGCGCTGCGCGACGCCGGACTGAAGGTTTACCTGGACGCCGATGGCGCGGCTCTCTCAGCTGGCCTTGAGCAGAAGCCGTACTT
>ERZ772960.464-NODE-464-length-36885-cov-4.169210_pt1 | contig 36885 bp, 29 predicted proteins | sample MGYA00580678_ERZ772960 | MGnify/ENA primary metagenome ERZ772960 (study PRJEB29015, sample SAMEA2737930) | human oral metagenome | biome: human oral; feature: human-associated habitat; material: dental | place: China | collected 2059 ... | reverse complement strand
AGGGAAGGTAGGGGATTCTTGTTTGCTCTGTGCAATAACCCATTTTTATTACTCTTTAGATATAAATGAGGTAATAAAATATATGACAATGACGCGAGATTTGGCGTATGATAAAGAACATTTCAATAAAATCATCAAAAAATTGCAAGATTGCAAAGCCGATAAAGAGTGCAATCCCGCAAAATTAGAATTTCAATAGGCAAACGGCAAGAGCAAACACGGCGGGCTAAATTTCTAAATTTAAATAGCAAAGGAAAGATCGCTATGGCGGATAGGCTGATCGACATCGGGCTCATTTTGTTTTTCGGCGGCTTTTGCATGCTATATAAACGGCGTATGCGGGATCGGCAAAGACTATATGCAGCGCAATAAAATAGACTTCGTGCGCTGGATCTTTAGTCCAAAGCACATCTTGCGATCCAATACGCCGTTTGATTCGAGCGAGCCGCTAGAATTAAAATTCAAAGAGCCCAGAAGCAAGCACATAATCTACAATTTCTTCGAGTTCATCATTCACTATGCGATAATCGCGCCGTTTTTAGCGATCTATGCGGGGATTTTTCTATTTTGCGCGGGGCTAGCCATTAAAATTTTATCCTAAATTTAAAATTTGCGACGCGGATGCAGAGCGGGCATTGTATAGACGCCGTTTTCGTTGCAGAATTTCAAATTTTACGCCGCATCTCTTGCTGAGCATGCACCGCTTCCGTGTCTTAAAAAGTAAAATTTCAAAATTTTATCCCCAAATTCACGACTTGCGAATTTTATGCCGTGATTTCCGTTTCTATCGGGGCGGGAAGGGGCTCTCATTGCGTCTCATTGCGAGGTCACATTTCTCGCGGGCGCCGCCTCCGCAGCACCGCATTGCTCTGCTCGCTCGCAAACCCCGCCTAACCCCCTACAACGCTATACGGGCGAGCTGCGCTCGCGTTAAATTCTTTCTATTGCGGCTACGCCGCATGAAATTCTTTAGAGGTAAATTTATCGTATTTGGAATTTTAAAATTCTATCCGTAACCGCCAAGCCAATTTATCCGCCGATAAATCGTCAAACCGCCGACCGACCGCAAAACCTAAACGGCTTGTGGCGATGAAATTTAAGCAATGCGAGCTCAAATTCCATCCACGGCACGGCTTCTCCGTGGCGCGTTCATTTTGGCAGCGGTGCGACCGCAGCCGCACTCTATTAAAATTCTATTCGGAACTGCCCTCGCCTCGTTTAAATTCTATCGCACAAATTTTGCCGAGCGCTAAGGCGGAGGATGAACCGCCCTCGCTTTGTTTAAATTCCGCTGCACCGACCGATCGCCGACCAGCCCCGGGATCGGTTACGAGCTCATTACAGGACCGATCGGCAGCAAACCGGCCACAAACCAGCAGCCCGCCGAAGCAAACGATCTAGCAAAATCGAAAAGATCGGTCGCAAACAAACCTGTCGTCAAATCAAGGGATCACCGAAGCGCTAAATCGGTCGTCGGTTTGGTTTCAAAACCGCTTGGTACGCCACAATGAGCGGGCCCGACTAACGAACCGAGGGAACCGAGCTGCAAATCCCCAACTGATTGCAATCCGAGCGAACTGATCCGCAAATGAGTAAACGGACTAACGAGTTAGACGATCTAACCGCAAATTGCCGACTAATTGCGAGCCGAGCCGCTAAGCCGCTCGGTCACAGACCAGCCTCCAAGTCGTAAGCATAACCCAAAGCCACCCGGCAAGCGGGCTAGCCTCAAAATCGCCCAAGCCGCAAGCCAGTCCCGAAACTGCTTGGTTGCAAGCTAAACTAGAAGCCGCCCAATAAGCAGGCCAATCCCGAAACCGCCGCTTACTCTACGTAAATTTTATACTCGCCGTAGCCGCGCGCGTCCATCTCCTCAAGCGGTATAAATTCCAAGCTAGCGCCGTTGATGCAGTATCTCATACCGCCCTTCTCTCTCGGCCCGTCCTCAAAGACGTGCCCCAAATGGCTGCCTCCTACGCGGCTTGAGACCTCGACGCGCTGCATACCGTGGCTGTCGTCTCGCGCGTAGGCGATCGCATCGGTCGTTATTGGCTTTGAAAAGCTCGGCCAGCCGGTGCCGGAGTTGTATTTGTCGGTAGAGGAAAAGAGCGGCTTTTTCGACACGATGTCGATGTAGATGCCCTTTTTATAGTGCTTGTCGTATTCGCTCGAAAACGGTCGCTCGGTATCTTTTTCCTGCGTGACGCTGTATTGCAGGTCGCTCAGAGTTCTTTTGAGCTCCTCTTTGCTCTGCGCTTTGAAGGCTTTGTCATCGTAAAGCGGCTTTTTAGCGAGGCGCAGATCGATATGGCAGTAGCCGCCCGGGTTTTTGTCTAGATAGTCTTGGTGATAATCCTCCGCCTTGACGTAGTTTTTAAGCGGCATAACCTCGACCGCTATCTTTTCATCATATTTGCTCTGCTTAAAGGCTACGAATTTACGCGCTATCTCGCCGCTCGCCTCGTCGGTGTAGTAGATGCCCGTGCGGTATTGGCGACCGCGATCGTTACCCTGTTTATCAATCGAGAACGGATCAATGATGCGGAAATAATGCGCCAAAATTTCAGGCTCGCTGATGACGTTAGCGTCGTATTTTAAGTGTAGCGTCTCGGCATGATCGCTGCTATGTAAGCCCTCGTAGCTTGCTTTATCGCTCTTGCCGTTGGCGTAGCCTACCTGCGTCGCGACTATGCCGTCGAGCTGTTTGTAATACGCCTCCATGCCCCAGAAGCAGCCGCCTGCTAGATAAATTTCTTTTACGTTTGCGTTCACGCCGCCTCCTTTAACTTTAAAATTTGCGTCCGACGCACCGGTGCTACTGCCGCCTGCGGCATTTAGCGCGACTAAATAACCCGCCGCCAAAGCAAAGAGGCAGATTAAAACTTTAGAAATTTTCATTTTGATCCTTTCGTTTTAAATTTTGCGCAATTTTACAATCTCTAAATGAAGCGAGAGTGAAAGAGAGAAATTTTATCGCTTACGGCGGATCGCTACCCAAATTTTATCGCCGCAGGATCGGAGCTTTCGGCTCGCCGTCGCCGCAGAATTAGAATTTTATCGCCGCGGCGCAAGATCAAAATTTTATCTTATCCTCGCGGCGCGCTGCAGCATCGGAATTTTACCTCCTCGCAAGCGGTTAAAATTCTATGCTATAACGAGGGCTGAAATTTTACCGCTTCAGCGGGGGCCGATTTTGCTAACGCGGCAAGCGGTTGGATTTGATCGTCGCGGCAGGAATTAAAATTTTGCTACCGTTGCAGGGTTAGAATTTCATCGCCCTCACGCTACGATGAAATTTATCCCTTTTACGAGCGAGACCCTTGCGCCGTCCATTCGCCTGCGCTACGGCTCGCGTGAAATTTATCCATTCATCGCAGCTTACGTGGGGATTTAGAGATTTTGATACGCCCTATTGCGGCGCGAAATTTTATTGTCGCGCCTCGCGGCTAGATTTTGCTACCGTCGCGATAATTAAAATTTTGCCGCCGCGCAACCGTGATTTGAGCCTGATTTAGCGCCTTTGCGAGTTTTACGACGCGGCCGAATTCTACCGCAGGCGCCGTTTTGCGAGGGCACGGACTGCTCGCGAGACGGAAGCTTTGCGCTGCGCCCGCTACTCTACTACGCGATTAAATTTTATCTACGCACCGCTTAGGTTGCGGCACGGCGTCCATCTGCTCGCAGCACGATTAAAATTTGTCTATGCGCGCGCCCGATCGCGACGAGGCACCGCCTTAAAAATTTATACTCCGCTCCGTATCTACTGCGAAACGGCGCCGAAATTTCAACGCAAAATGGGCGCCATGAAATTTTCGCGCTGCGAGATAAAATTTGTGTGTCGTTGTACGGCGACGAGGCGCGAACCCATCCGCTGCGTGCGCGATTAAATTTAAAATTTTCGCGCTGCGGCTGCTAGATAAAATTTCGCGACCATTCAGGGGCGGCGAATGATTTAATTTAGATTGTGCCGCACCGCTACGAAGCGGTATGTCGCATAGCCAAAAACCCGCGCCGTGCAGTAGTATAACGAAGCGCGAACAGTCGGATTCGCACTGCCTCCACCACGTAACGGAGCGCAGCCATTTACATCGCGCACGGCTGCGTAGCGGAGATAGCCCGATCCGCACCGCGTTGGCGCGCAACAAAGCACCGCGCATTGGATCCGCGCCGCGCCCGTTACAAAACGATATACCGCACAGCTAAATCGTCGTCGCACAGCCGTATGGCAAAGCGCAAGTAGTCCGATTAGCATCGCGCTCGCCGCGTATCGGAGCGCAGTCAAATTTATATCGCACCCGATACACAGCAAGCAACGAGATCCGCTCCGGCACGGTTTTAAAGTTTACAACGGCATAAAAAGTTATGAAGCCAGCACAATAAATCCACTCCCCGCAGGCGAGCAAAATTTAGTGCAAAAAGTGGCGCACTCCCGTAAAATACATCGCCATGCCAAACTCGTCGGCGCTTGCGATCACCTCATCGTCGCGGATACTGCCGCCCGGTTGCACCACTGCCGCGACGCCCGCAGCATGGGCGATCTCGATGCTGTCTTTAAACGGGAAAAACGCCTCGCTGGCAAGCGCGCAGCCGCGCAGATCGACGCCCACGTCGAGAGCCTTGGCCACTGCCGCACGCGCGGCGTCCACGCGGCTCGTCATACCCATGCCGATCGCGACCATCGCGCGAGCTTTGACGTAAACCACGCAGTTGCTCTTCGTAAGTGCGGCGATCTGCCACGCAATTTTTAGATCATCCAGTTCACTCTCGCTCGCCGCGCGCTTGGTGACGCAGCGGGCATTTGCGACCTCGCCCGCGCCTACGTAGTCGCGCTGCTGATACACAAAGCCGCCGTCAATGAATTTAAAATCATACTTGTCGTTTTCGCGAATTAAAAACTCCCCGCCCTGCTCGAAAATTTTAATACGCTTTTTCTTTTCAAATACCGCAAGCGCCGCGGGCGTAACGCGAGCAGCAAGGATTACCTCGACAAAAATTTCATTGATTTTATGCGCCAGCTCCTCGTCCAAAACGCCATTTATCGCCACGACGCCGCCGTATGCCGAAACGGGATCGCATTTTAGCGCCTCGGTGTAGCTTTCAAGCAGGCTTCCCTTCACGGCAAAACCGCATGGATTGGCGTGCTTGCAGATCGCTACCGCAGGCGCCTCCCCGAAGCTGCTAGCGAGCATCAGCGCGCCGTGCATATCGGTCATATTGTTAAAGCTCGCCTCGCCCTTTAGGCTCTTAAAGTGCTTGCTAAAAAAGTCCTCGAACTCGTACAGCGCGCCCTTTTGGTGCGGATTTTCGCCATAGCGGGTATCGAATACTTTGCTACCCGTGATAAATTTTTTCGCGCCGAAGCCGCCGTTAAAGCGCTCATTCATATAGTTTGCGATCATCGCGTCGTAGGCTGCGGTGTGCTCGTAAGCTTTTATCATTAAATTTTGCCTAAATTTCAGCTTCTCGCTCTCGTCCGCGCCGCTTAAATTTTGCAAAACCGCGTCGTAATCAAGCGGGCTAGTAACGACATAGACGCTTGCGAAATTCTTAGCTGCCGAGCGCACCATCGCGGGGCCGCCGATGTCGATGTTTTCGATAATCTCCGAAAAATCGTCGGTGCGGGCTACGGTCGCTTTAAAAGGATATAAATTTACGCACACGAGATCGATGCCGCCGATGCCGTGCTGCGCGGCTTGGCTTGCGTGATTTGCATCGTTTCGCTTATACAAAATTCCGCCGTGGATCTTTGGATGCAGAGTCTTAACCCGCCCCTCAAACATCTCTGGCGAGCCCGTGTATTGGCTCACTTCCGCTGCTTTCACGCCATTTTGCAAAAGCAGTTTATGCGTGCCGCCCGTACTTAAAATTTCAAATCCTAGCTGCTCAAGCCCTTTGGCAAACTCTACGACGCCCTTCTTATCGCTGACGCTGATTAACGCTCTCATCTTTTCTCCTTTTAATTTATTCGCATAATTTTTTAAAAATCAGCTCGCGCATGTCGTTTGCATTAAGCTGAAAATACAAAATCGCCTCACGGCGAGCCTTTTGATACTCGCGCCTCGTCTTTTCATCCGCCGCGCCGAGCTTTGCGCCGTTAAATTTCGCCATGCGCGCCGAACTCAGCTCTTTTAGCCTCTCATTATCGCGAGAAATGCCGCCGCTATAATTAAACCACTCTTTGCTTTGAAAAATATTAAATAAAATTTGAAAATCTACGAAATTTCCCTTATTGTACTCGGCGCAGACCCCGTTTTTGTGGCTTACGGCGTAGATCGCGCCGTATCTGCGCTCGAAAAAATATAGTTTTATGAGCTTTGCATTTTTGTCTAAATTTGCGCCGCTACCGCCTAAAATCGCAAGCTTCGCATCGCCTCGCGTTTCGTAAGGGCCTAAAATCGCGCCGTTTTCGTAGAGATTTCCGCCGTAAAAAGCGTATTTCGTACCCCTAAGCTCGTCCGAAAGAACGTAGGTTTTATCGGTTGCGAGCGAGTTTTTGCCCGCGCAGCCGAGCAGCGACAGAGCCAAAAACAGAGACGAGATAAAAAATTTCATCGCAAAAATCCTTTAAATTTTAAAATTTTGCCGAATTTATGACGCGGAATCGGCAAAGCGAAATTTACTAAATTTACCGCATTTACCGCGCGCAAATTTTAAATTTGCTTCTCAAATGCCGCCGCCTTGCTCGCGTGGACGCAAATTTTAAAATTCTGCGCCGCTTACAAAGACTAAATTTAAAAGCCACGCGCAAAAACGCAAATTTAAACCGCAGCGCAAATTTAGCCGCAAGGATCTGCGTGAACCGGCTAAATTTAAAATTTCGCGGCGCAGCTTTTATCGCCAAGCTAGATTGGCGCTTGCTTTTGCCACTTTTAAAATTTTAAATTTACTTGCACATCCTATTTTCCAGCTCATCCATAAGCGCGGCTACGTCGTCGCCCACGAGCTCCATTAGCGCCGATTGTTGCTGCTGTTCGTTTAAATTTTACGCGCCGATTTAAATTTTACAAGCCACAAATTTAAAGCGGCACGCAATCCAAAACCGCACTAAATATAATAGATGCTGTTTTTGATATTTTTGCCGTCGAGTTCGTTTTTGCGCCACGAGCTCTCGTCGTTTAGCACGATCCAGCGCTTCTCCTCCTCGCGATAAAACCAATCCTTGTCGATCTGATAGTAGATCTGGCATCCCGAAATTTCGATGATATTGGCGATATTGTTGTCGTGATAGTTGTTCTCGTCGAAGTCGGTGAAGGTGCGCTGCCCCATCTCGGCGTAGAGCTCGTTTAAAATTTGAAGCATCTCGCTTAGGCGCGTATCCATCTTCTCGACCTGAAGCCCAAGCTCGTTAGCCTCTCTGAATAAGATCGGATAGTCGTGCGACGGATAGCCGCTGTTTAGCTTGTCGCTGATAAAGGCGATCTTTTGCTCATCTTCGAAGTGGTAGCGCAGAATTTCGCGGCAAATTTTAAGCGACAGGCTGCTTGCGCGATCGACGGCGCCGAAAACGAGCGGATGGATATATTTGTAAAGCTCCTTGTACGGGTTCTCGTCGTTCGGGCGCTCGTTATTTTTCCAAAGCTTCACCACGCGACTTAGCTCGTCCATCGATACGTTGGCTTGATCGTTTGTGTTCGTAACCGGCGAAAGCTCGTGGCGTAGCGAAGTATCGACCGACGTTAGGTATCCTAACGGCCCCATTAAAATTTTATTCGCCCCAAGCGCCATCATCGTAGCCGCCGAAGCGCAGTTTGCTGGCACCAGCGCGATCAGCTCGTCGCAGTGGTTGCGCAGGATCGAGACGATCTTAAGCGAGGCGATGCCGCTGCCGCCGTCGCTTTTGATGTAAAGGTAGAGCTTTTCGAAATGCTTGCCCTTGAGGTGGTCGTTGATACTGATCGCGTCGTTGCCGCAGACGCTGCCCGCGCCCGAGTTAAAATAGGTAAGCAGCGGCGCGCCCAGATATTTCTCGATATTGGTGATCACCTCTTGCGTTTGCTTCATCAAGATCGGCGGTTGCTTCGCTGCCTTTTTGGCGCCCTGCTTCTGCGGCTCTTCGTCTTTGGATAAAAATCCCATGTTTTTCCTTTCGTGTTGGTTTGGTTTTAAAATTTTAACTTACAAATATCGCGCAATCTGTCCCGGTGCCACTCGATGCTCTGCTTGACCGTATTGCCTAGAGCCGTATGTGGGCTTTGCAAAAATGCCCTACTATTTTTTAGTCTTGAGCCCACGTATTCGTAGCGTGAGATCACATTTGCGCTGGCGTTTTGCGACACCGAAGCCAAAAACGAGTATGAATAAAGCGGCGCGGAGGAAGCGTAACCGCTAAAGTGCTCTTTTAGGCTTACGAATTTGCCCTCCGCAAAGGTCTTGCAAACGCCGCCGCTCGCGGAATACTCGGCGATTCGCAGCTCTTTATTGGGCGTAAAAACGTAGATCGTAAATTTATTTAGACCTCGCTGCGAAATTTGATCCTTAGCCATGCCGACTCCTCTTTCGTCTGTAAATAGATAGAGATTGGAGCCCTCCTCTTCATATCTTCCTAAGATTGCGTCATCTTTTAAAAGCACGCCGCCTGAAATTTTATACTCGGTGACGGTCTGCCCGTCATAGCTCATCATCACGGAATTTTCCGGATGCAGCTCGGCTTGCGAATATTTTACCTTCATACAACCTGCAAGCAGCGCGACCGCCGCAAACAGCGCTAAAATTTTGATTTTATCCATAATTCCCTCGAAGTTTATCTGCAAAAATCGTCTAAAATCATGGTTTTAAGACCCTCGGTCGCCTTTTTGAAAAATCCAGCCACAGCCAAGTCCTCCGCGATATATTTCATATCTTTTCGATCGACCGCTTTTTCAAAATTCATATTTTTATATGCGCTCAACGTTTTTGAACTCATATTTTGCACCGAGCTCTCGCTTTTTGAAATTTTGCCGTCCGCATAAAGCCAATCGCCGTCTTTAAACATATTTGAAGTATAGTCGAAATTTACGTATCTGCCTGCATTATAGACGCTGCAAATCCCATCTTTGTGCCAAATGCTAAATACCATTGCCCTTTCATCGTTAAAAAGATAAAATTTCATCCGCTTAGCATTCAGCGCGGACTTGTAGTTATTGCCGTAAGACTTGCCCGCCTCGTCGAGCACAAGCATCCTAAACTCGCCTCTATCCATAGAATACACGCCTAAATTTTTGCCGTTTTCATACAGATCCTCGCCCGCAAATTTATAGATCACGGTTTTGTTGCCGTCGTAAAATTTAAACTCCTTGTCGCTCTTAGCCGGGCGCAATATCCCGCATCCTCCAAGTAGTGCCGCCAAAACGGCAAAAATTATAAAATTTTTCATTCATCGCTCCTTAAATTTAATCCAACCTTTTAGACTTTTCTCTGCAAAGCAGACCAAGAAGCGTAGCGCCGCTAAGTACAACGGATGCTTGCACATGATCTGCTACTGTCGAATTTAGTTTTTCTAAAATTTTTTTATCCACATAAGATAACTTTTCATTAACGAAATCATACCTGGATGAAATTTTCCCCATTCCTTTTCTTGACATCAAAACATCATAACTATATGCCACGATCGGCTCACCTCGTGAATATATAGTGATATACTCCTTTATATGTACATATTTTCCTGCGGACAATGCTTTACAAACGCCGTCATTATGGCTAAAAGAGATTACTTTAAGAAATTCGTTCGGAACGAATATTATCTCCGTAATTTTTTTAGAATTATGTTCCTTTATCGCGCTAGGATCTATATAACCATTTCCCATTTCATCCGTATAAATCTGCATACCAAGTCCCGGTGCCGTAAGATATTTGCCTAACACTTTGCCATTTTTATAGAGTTTTCCGTTATGGGCTCGGTATCTGGTGGAAATATTTTTGTCAAAGCTTAACATTGCGATATCTTCCGAGTCGGCAATTCCGTTTTGATCTTTTTTGCCCGCGCATCCTCCAAGTAGTGCCGCCAAAACGGCAAAAACTATAAAATTTTTCATTCATCGCTCCTTAAATTCTAATCTTTCGCCGCACCTTGCACTTTACCGCCGTATCGCGAGCCACCTTAAAATTTCAAGGCGTTTTGCGCCCTCAAATTTTAAAATTTCGCCCTACTTCTCGCCGAAGCGCTCCTTTAAAATTTTATACGCCTCGTTGATCTCCTGAAGCTTCTTCGTGCCCTCCTGGATGATCTCCTCGTCCGCGCCCTTGCCCATCAGGATGTCGGGGTGGTATTTTTTCACGAGCTCGCGATATTTTTTCTTGATCTCGCTAAACGTAGCGTCCTTGGAGAGCCCCAAAATTTCATACGGATCTCTTTTGCTTTTGGCGGAGCCTTGCGAGCCGCCCGAATAGCCGCCATATCCACTCGAATACCCGCCGTAACCGCTCGAACTTTGCGAGCCTCCATAGCCCGAACCCGCCGTGCCGCCATATCCGTAGCCGGTGCCGCCGCCGTAACTGCTGCTTCCGTAGCCGCCGGTGCTTCTGCCGCCGTATTTGTCCCAATACCCGCCGCTTCTTGTGCTATAGCCGTCATATTCGTCGTAAGCGGAATCGCTTTGCGCGCCGCCGTTTTCGTAATATGTGCCGTAAAAGCTGCGCTCAAAGGTCGCGAAAATCTGGCTTTGGATATGCTCCGCAATGCCCAATCCGTCGCAGATCTGCGAGATTGTGCGCCGCTCTGCCGCGCTAAAACCGCGATCGACGTAGGCTAAATTTAAAAAGAAATAGATTAGCCCCGTTTTGCGGCTCGGGCTCGGGCGGTAGGTTTGGTTATATTTCTCGGCGAGCTCGCGCACGTTTGCAAGGCTTTCTTTCTCGACTTTGTAAACGAGCTTCAGCGCCTCGCGTTCGCGCTCGCCGGCGCCCATTTGGCGCACTAAATCGTCCAAAATTTCGCTTATCATCGCGGCTTCGGACTCGCTTACGTACCCGTCGCTTTTGGCGACCTTGGCTAGAAGCGCTACTAAAATTTTAGCCTCTCCTAGCTGCATTAGCGCCTTGCCGCGATAACCGGAATTACCGAAAACTCCGCCGATCTGGGCAAAAATATAAAGCGCGATTAAAAGAAATACAATGCCGAGCACGCGCTAATCTTCGCTCTTTACGATCTTGGCAAACTCGCCGAAGTAAATTTCTTTTAGCGCGTTTATGTTTTTACGGACGGAATTTATGCGAAACGCTTCACCGCCGCTGATGCCTAGACGCGTCAGACTTAGCCCGTATTTTGCGGCCAGCTCTTTAAATTTCTCCTCGTCGCGCACGCCGAAAATCGCGCGCGAAAAGCTCTCGTCGAAAATATCTCTGCTATCATCGCAACTCATCTCAAACTCGCCGCCTACGCCGCCTACGCACGCCATCTTCGCAAGCGTGATCGCCACGCCGCCGATACCTACGGAGTTTGCAAATTCCAAAACCCCGCTCTTGCCCGCCTCGATCACGAAGTCCCACAGCGCGCGCTCTGCCTTTAAATTTAACTCAGGTAGGCTGCCTGCGACGCGGTTTTCCACCGCTTTCATATAAAGCGAGCCCGCAAAAACGCCCTTCGTATCGCCTACCAGATAGACGCTCACGCCGCTAGCGCAAAAATCGCTAGGGATGATCTCGCCCTCGTTCGCGCCCACGCATACGATCGCGGGAGTGGGCTGAATGCTAACGCCGCCCGTTTCGTTATAAAGACTTACGTTGCCGCTGATGACCGGGGTATTTAGCGCGGCGCAAGCCTGCTTGATCCCCTCGCAGCCCTGCGCGAACTGCCACATAACCTCGGGATTTTGCGGATTGCCGTAGTTTAGGCAATCGGTGATGGCTAGAGGCGTTGCACCGCTCATAGCGACCTTTCGCCCCGCCGATGCTACCGCGAGCGCCGCGCCTATGCGAGGATGGACGTAATTCATCCGCGTGTTGCAGTCCGCAGCCATCGCGAGTTTTACGCCGTTTTGCTTAACTCGCATCACCGCAGCGCCCAGCATGCCGGGACGCTTGGCAGAATTTAACCCTACGTTGGCGTCGTATTGATCGTAGATGTAGGATTTATTTAGCACTTCAGGATCCTCAAAAATTTTATCAAACGCCGCGTCCAGCTCGCGCTCGCTCGCGCCGCAGCCACATAAATTTTGCCGCGCGATCTGCGCCATATATGCAGGCTCTTTTATCGGGCGATCCAGCACGGGCGCTGCCTCGCTAAGCGGCTCGATCGGGATAACGCCCGCTAGCTCGCCGTGCCAAAAAAGCTCCATCTTGCCGCTATCCGTCACCTCGCCGATGACGGCGGCATCCAGATCCCATTTGGCAAAAATTTCTTTGATTTTCTCCTCGCAGCCCTTTTTGGCGCAGATCAGCATGCGCTCTTGGCTCTCGCTTAGCATCAGCTCATACGGGCTCATCCCCTCCTCGCGCATCGGTACGCGGTCTAAATTTAATCTCATGCCGCTGCCGCTGCGCCCCGCCATCTCAAAGCTGCTTGAAGTAAGCCCCGCAGCACCCATATCCTGGATACCCACGACGTAGTCGGTTTTAAAAAGCTCCAAGCACGCCTCCATCAGCAGCTTTTCGGCGAACGGATCGCCCACCTGCACCGTCGGGCGCAGAGATTTGTTCGCGTCGTTAAAGCTATCGCTCGCCATCACGGCTCCTCCGAGCCCGTCGCGACCGGTCTTAGAGCCCACGTAGATCACGCTATTGCCCACGCCTTCGGCCCTGCCGTAGAAAATTTCATCCTTTTTAACGATACCAAGAGCAAAGGCATTAACTAAAATGTTGCCGTCAAAGCTCTTATCGAAGCTCGTCTCGCCGCCTATCGTAGGGATGCCCATGCAGTTGCCGTAGTGCGCGATGCCGGCAACCGCTCCTTTTAGCAGATAGCGCTGCTTGCGCGCATTCTCGCTTCTTCCTCGCACCTCGCCGAAACGAAGCGAGTTCATATTGGCTTCGACACGCGCGCCCATCGTAAAGATATCGCGCAGTATCCCGCCCACGCCGGTCGCAGCCCCCTGAAAAGGCTCGATGAAGCTAGGGTGGTTGTGGCTTTCCATCTTAAAAACCGCAGCCATGCCGCCGCCGATGTCGATGACGCCTGCATTTTCGCCAGGGCCTTGGATAACCCAAGGCGCCTTGGTCGGAAAGCCGCTTAAGTATTTTTTACTCGATTTGTAGCTGCAGTGCTCGCTCCACATCGCGCTAAAAATCCCAAGCTCGAGCAGATTCGGCTCGCGACCTAAAATTTTTAAAATTTTTTCATATTCTTCGTCTGAAATTTTATGTGCCGCTACTACTTTTTTGTCCATTTTTTCGCCCTTTTCGCCGTTAAATTTAGATCGCAATGATAGCTAAAATTTTCTATCATTTCGATTAATCTTCGCCCTTTTTAAGATACTTCTCGTAAAGTTTCGCCTCTTTTAAAAACGCGTAAAATGCGTTAATGTTTGCCGTGATAAATCCCTTGCGCCCGTCAAAAAGCGATCTGCGCAAAATATACGATTTAAAAAACGCAAACGGATAGATCAGCAGAAGCTTCGCAAGGCTCGGCTTTTTGCCCTTCTCAAAATCCCCCTGCGCGCGCAGCGTGGAGTAGTTGTTGTTTTTCATAACGAGCTCGGCGATCGGCTTTTCGCTAAAGTGATTAATGCAAAATTTGCTCTTTTTTACAGCGCCTTTTATGATCGAAATTTGCGCGTGTACTCCCATATTTTTATACTCGCCGCACTCCTTGCGAAAGAAGCGGATGTGGGTGTTTTTGCGCACGAGATCGGAGCATCTGCGCCCGAGCGAGTATTCATGAAATTTAATATCCAGCGCCGAGTAATCGCTCTGGCTCATAAACTCCTCTATCTCACCTTTTAGCTCAGGGCTCACCTCCTCGTCGCCGTCGAGATTTAGCACCCATTCGTTGCTACATAGCGAAAACGCATAGTTTTTCTGCACCCCCTCGCCCTGCCAATCGTGATGGTAAATTTTATCGGTAAATTTACGCGCGATTTGCAGCGTGGCATCGGTGCTACCGCTATCGACGATTATGATCTCGGCAAAATCCGCCACGCTACGCAGCATACGCTCGATGTGGCGCTCCTCATTCATCACTATCGCATAAACGGATGCTTTAATCATAGTTTATTCCTTATCCTCGTAAATTTCAACCAAAAATCAAAAAACCTCTCCGTGCCCAAAATGCCGATACGCTTTACGGCGTATTTGTCGTCGCCCGCCTCGTAAAGTCCGCGCTTGACGACTACCGCGCCTTTGAAATTTGATCTGGCGATATTTAAAATTTCGTCGTTAAATTTACCGTACGGGTAGGCAAACACCTCGCACGGCTGAGCGCAAATACCTGCTACGCGAGCTTTGGACGCGATGATCTCGTCTGCTGCGAGCTGCGGATCGCTCGCGTAGGTAAGGTCTAAATTTACGTGGTGCATCGTATGCGCGCCAAACTCCACCAGCCCGCTTGCTTGCATTTTTAAAATTTGCTCCTCGCTCAGCATCCGCGCAAGATGGGTCGTGTTAGCGCTCTCCCAGTCGTTTTGCACGGCGTCCGGCACCAAAAATATGCTCGCTTTGAAATCGTATTTTTTCAAAATTTCAAAGGCGCTAGTAAAATTATTTTCAAACCCGTCGTCGAAGGTGATGCAAACCGCCTTTTTAGGCAGCCGCTCTAGCGCGATAAGCTCGCTAAGCTTAAAGCTACTAAAGCCGTTTTTCGCAAGCCACGCGATCTGTCTTTCAAAATCCGCAGGCTTCAGCCGCCATTTATCGAATTTATCGCCCTTGTGCTCCTCTACGCTATGATACATCAGCACCCGCGCCTTATGCCAGCCCTGCGGGATCCGCCACCAGTTATACCGCAGCGAAACGCCCACCGCGGCGACAAAGATCAGAAAAGCCGCAAAATAAATCATCTGAATTTCTTTCCATTTTTATAGACGAACTCGCGCCACTCGTAAGGCTCGCTAAGAGTTAAGCCGAACGTGAGCTCCAGCATAAATTTAGACACGCGCGTGGCATTTACGATTTCTAGCGCCCTAGTTCGCCCGTTTCTGCCGATAGCTTCGAAACTTCCGTTTTGCAAGCATTCTTTGATCTTGGCAAAACAATCCTTTACATCGCTAAAATATACGACATCGCGCCCGTCCATAAAAAGTCTATCCAAGCCCTTTATAGCGGGACTGAATGTGCAAACTCCGCACCCCATAAATTGAGCCATTCGATCGGATGAGTATAAAATTTTATTTTGATTCGGTTTCCAAACGCCGTCATCCACGTTAAAATTTATCGCTATTTTAGAGCGCGAAATTTCTTGCTGAAACCGCTCCCCAAATACAAACGGCTCGCCTAAACTTCCGTAAATTTTAATCTTTATACCCTCTTTGGCGCATAGTTGCTTTAGAGTCTCGATAAATTCCTTTCTGTTAGGCAGGTAGTCGTTGCCGATATAAAGGACGTCGTGGCTCTTTTCCGAATCAAAATTTCTATCGAATGCGGCATCCGAGATATTGGGCATAAACGAAACCAAAGTATTTGGATTGCGGCGCGAAATTTCCGCCAGATCCGTAGCATTAGTGCAAAAAAACGCATCGGCTAGGGAAATTTTATTAAAATCGCCGCTATCGGCGCTTCTTAAATCCGCATACCACTGAATTATTTTGATCTTCGGCAGTAGCTTTTTGATGCGGCTTAAAGTATCAAATTTTATCTTTTCGGCCTTGCCGATTAGAAGCAGATCGGCACCGATGTTTTCGCAGATACGCACGAGTTTGGCGTTCATTTTAGCTAACCCGCTGTTTTTCAGCCCGCAAAAGCGCAGGCTCCGCTCCCAATCGCGGTAGCTAAAATCATAGACGAAGTGTCCGCCGCGGATGAGCCCGTGGCTGATCTTGCGCTCCATGCCGTAGAAAAAACTGCCGTCGTCGTATTCGTTGAAAATGCCGCAATGCACGATCTTTAGGCTTCGCATAACAGCTCCTCGTAGTAATTTTTAAGCGAGCTAATATAATTTTGCAGCGTCAAAGTTTGCTTGAGACCGGCGTGTTTTTGCGCAAAAGCCCGGGCGTATTTGCCGTAAGTGCGGTAAATTTCATCGATCTTAGCGCTCAAATCCGCCGCCTCGTACAAAAACCCCTCGTTTAAAATTTCCGAAATTCCGCCCACGCGGGTAGATATCAGCACGGGCGAATAAAAAATACCTTCGATCAAAATCACCGGAAAGCCCTCCTTGCGCGAGCTGATGACGTGCAGGTGCGCCGCGGCAAGCGCAGCCGCGACATCATCGCAAAAGCCGCACAGCCGCACGCGGTCCTGCAAATTTAGCGAATCGATTAAATTTTGCAAATTTTGCCTCTCGCCGCCCTGCCCGTAAATTTTAAGCTCGAAATCAAATTTCAGCTCGCTTGCGGCGCGGATCAAAAGATCAAAACCCTTGATCTTATCGAGCCTGCCGACCGCGACGATGCTAAATTTAAAATTTTCCGCCGCCGCGTTTGCGCCCTGTTGCGATACGAATACGCTACTAGTCTTATTTTGCGATGCGTCCGCATCCAAAGCCCTATCTTGCGATACACTCGCCCCATCAGGCGTATCTTGCGACGCAAATGCAACGCCGGTCATATTTTGCGACGTGTCCGCAGCACCAGCCGAGTCGCTGCGCGCGTCCTTTGTTTCCTTGAGCGCTTCGTTTGCGGCACCCTCCGCGTCCTTGCAGCGCGCGAGAATTTCATGATTTGCAAACTCCCGCCGCGGCTCTATGCCGAAATATATCACCTTCGCGGCGTGATTTATCGTGGTCGCGACCTTGCGCGAGGCTGCGATGACGTTTCGCACGCGATCGAAAACGGGCGCCTTGCGATCGTTGTGTTTGGTCGCAACGAGCTTAAGATTTAAAAATTTTTCGACCACGAAGCCGATCTGCGCGGCTTTAGCGCCGTGCGAATGTAAAATTTCAAATCCGCCCGAGCGTAAAAACCGATAAATTTCAGCGAACAAAAACGGATTGTAGCGCTTGTCGCGGCTTTTGTACTGATAAATTTGCACGCGAGCATCCAGACGCTGCAAAAACTCGCATCTATCGGGCACGATGAGCGCCGTCTGCTCGCTTTTGCAAAGCTCATTTAGCGAGTCGATCACGATCTTTTCGACGCCGCCGTAAAATCTGGAGCAGCAAAGATAGGCGATTTTCATCTATTTCTGCCCTTCTTCATCTTCAAAATAAAGCTAAAAAGCCCCTGCCTGCCGCTAACCATGATGCGCGGAATTTCAAAATTTGAGTAGTGCGGGCGCAACACGTCGTTTTGCGTCGTAACGGCGCAGCTAAAGCCCGCTTCGCGCGCGCAGCGCACGCTAATCTCGTCGTAAAAGCCGAACGGATAGGCAAAGGCGCTGCAAGAAATCTCAAATTTCGCCTCTATTTCGCGCTTTGATTCACTCATCTGGCGCAGCTGCTCTTGCGGATCCAGGCTAGGCAAGTTCGCGTGATCGAGCGTATGCGAACCGATCTCGATAAGCCCGCTTCGCAAAAGCTTGCGGACTTCCTCGTCGCTTAGCATCTGTTCGCGATTTAGCTCATCGCTTGATTTTTTCAGATCCTTATCGGTCGCCCAATCCCCGTCAAAGCGCCGGTTCACGATGAAAATCGTCGCCTTAAAGCCGTATTTTTGAAGTATCGGCAGGGCACCCGTGAGATTATCGCGATATCCGTCGTCGAAAGTAATGCAAACCGCCTTTGCAGGCTTTTTATCCAAGCTTGCAAGCTCGCTTAAAGTGTAGCTCGTAAAGCCGTTTCGCTTCAGCCACGCAAGCTGTTTTTCAAACGCGGCGGGGGTCACGCGCAGGCGGTTAAATTTAGAGGCGCGCTTCGGCAGATGCTCGCGGATCATATGATACATCAGCACGCGCGGATACTCGTAAGGTTGGTCCTTCGCCCACCACGCAAAGCGCAGGCAAAACCACGCAAAAAGCGCCGCAAAAGCCAAAGCCGCCGCGTAGATCATCGCTCGATCCTCATGCGATAAGCCAAAAAGCTCAAAATCGTAGCCAGGCTTAGCGCTTCTTTCGACAGATACGCTCCGTGATCGAACTGACAGTCTATCAAAAGATAGATCAGAAGCGTAAGAACCCCAAACTGCCTGCTTTGAATGCACTCCTTAAAAACGCTAAATAGGATCGCGCCGTAAAAGATAAGACCGAGCACGCCGCTATAAAGTAAAATTTCTAAAAATAGATTATGCGGCGCGTTATATTCAGGATGCTCAAGGACCGGGGAGCCCGGCAAATTTATATATGAGCCCAGCCCGTAGCCTAAGATAGGCTTTTGCTGCGCCATTTCTAAAATATAGCTCCAAATCACGGTCCTTCCCGAAGAATCGCCGCTAAATAGCGCGGCTAGCCTTTGCTCAAACGACGGCGAAAGCGCAAGCAAAACGGCAAAAAGTGCGATGAAGCCCACCGTGAAAAGTAGGTATTTTTTGTTTAGGCTCTTTAAATTTAGCGCGCTATAAAACGCAAGCGCACAAAACGCGCCGACCCACGCCGCTCTGGAAAATGAAAAGATCATAAAAAACGCAAACAAAAGCAGAGCCGCAAATTTAAGTGCTAAAGGCCGCCGTATCGCCACCGCACTAAGGCAGAGCCCAAAGCCCATAAAAAGCCCTAAGATATTGCGGTTCGAAAGCGATCCGCTAAGTCCGCCGCGAACAGAGTCGCTTGAAAAGACGATCGCATCGGTGCTGCTTACAAGCTGATAGATCACGCTTGCAGATAAAATTCCAAGCCCCACGAACAAAAAGGCAAAAACGGCGTTTTGATCAAAAAATTTGAGCTTGTAAAAATAACAAAGCGCCAAAAATATCGCGCCGTATCGAAGCACGAAAAATAGCGTGCTCTGCCATGCTTTTTTTGAGATAACAGCCTCGTTTAGGAGGTTTGAGATCGCTAGCGTCGCCACTAAACAGACGAAGCAGATCGCGATAAATCGCGTTTTTTTCAAAATTTCGCTTAGGATTGCGTAGTTTTTAAAATAAAATAGATGCACCAAAAAGAGTAAATTTAGCGCTGCAAAGGAGATCTGATAGACCGCGTTTTTAAAAAATAGCGACGCACACCAAAGAAGCAGCAGCGTTAAAAATGCGATCCTCCAGCCGCTAAGCGCACCGTTTTCGTAAAAAAATTTTTTCATATTAAACTCTCATAAACCTTTATCGTTTTTTCTACCATCTGCTCTAGGCTGAAGTTTTGCGAAACGTAGCCGTAGCCGTCAAATTTCAGCTCGCGCGCGGGGGCAAACAGCTCCGCCAGCGCCTGCGCATCGCCCACGTCAAAAAAATAACCGTTTTCGCCCTCTTTGATAATATCGAGCGCGCCGCCGTGACGGGTCGCTATCACCGGGCAATTCAGCGCGATCGCCTCAGCCATCGAGCGCCCGAAGCTCTCGGGCTTGCTTGAGGCGCTTACCGTGACCGACGAGAGCGAGTAAATTTCGGCTACCTTGCTCTGCGAACCCGTAAAAATTACGCGCTCGTCCAGGCCAAGCTCAGCTACGAGCGATTTTAGCTCGGAAAAATACTCGTCGCGATCCGCTCTCACGCCGCCTACGATCAAAATTTTAAGATTTTGTTCGCTTGCTAAAGCCGCGGCGCGGATCAGGGTTTTGTAATCCTTAATCTGCGTGATACGCCCAACGCCCGAGACGATGAAATCATCCTGCGCGAGGTTAAAATTCTGTCTAAATTCCGCGATGAAGCGCTCGTCTAAATTTTTGGGATTAAATTTTTCTAGATCGATGCCGCGCGGAATGATCGTGATCTTGGCCGCATCCACGCCGTAGCTTCGCACCACGTGATCGCGCGCATAGCCGCTAGGGCAGATGATCGCGTCCGCATCCGTCATGATTTTGCTGTAGAAATTTACGGAATTTATCCCATGCACGGTGCTTACGATCTTTGCATGCGGGCGAGCAAATTTAACCAGCCACGCCGGCACGCGGGAGCGGACATGCACGATGTCGGGAGCGATCCCGCTTAAAATTTTACGCAGCTTTAAAACGCGCGCCGGAGCGCTTAGGATACTTTTGGAGCAAACGTCGAGCTGCACGTGCACGCCGCCCTCGTTTTCTATCTTTGGCGCCAATTTGCCGCCGTTACTGATAACGAAATTTTCGATGCCGCGCCGCGCAAACTCCCTGTTTAGCTCGACTACACCACGCTCGACGCCGCCTTCGTTCAGCTCTGGCAAAATTTGCACGACCCTCATAACTCTATCTCCCTAACAAATTCCTTCAGATCGTACTTCGCGGTCTTTTTTAGCGCTTCATCGTAGCGCCTAGCATATCCCGAAGAAACGAGAGAACTTATAAAATCGTCAAATTTATTATGAGCGTCTTTGCGTTTTAAACTCAAAATGGCTACGCTCGCGCTCCCGTTAGATACCGCTTCGCTTATCATTGAGACGCTATCCTCGCTGATAAAAACCCACTCGCACTGCGCCAAAAAATCGCCGATCGGATTTACTGGCTCGCGGCTATAAATCACGCTGTAATCCCAGCTAAGCTTTTCTAGCGCGCTTTCGGTAGCCTGCGGCGTGCGCGGAGAGGTCGTTAGCGCAAACTCGCAGTCCGCAAACTGCGCTCTTACGCCTTCAATCTGCTTTAAAATTTCATCCCCCATCTCAAAGCAGGAATTCGGCCCGCCGATGATAAATCCGATGGATTTACGCTGTGGCCGGTACAGCCCCTGCGGGCGTGAAAAGCTAAGCGAGACGGGCGAAATTTTAAGATTTGCGCGTGGCTTTGGGCGGTCGTGCGCGCCTGCGATGATGACGCTAAAATCCTTGCGGTAGCCCTTCGGATACATCAGCGCTATACTCGGCTTTGCGTATCTGCGCGCGTAAAATTTCAGCGCGTAATAGGTCGTAGAGCCCGCGCCTACGAACAGATCGAAATCTGCGAAATTTAAATTGCGATCTGATGCAGCGTCTAAATTTTCGTTATATGATACGGCGTCCAAATTTCTGTCGTTCGGCGCGACATCTAAATTTGCATTATCCGGCGCGGCGGGACTATTTAAAGCGGAATTGTTTAAATTCGATCCATTTTTGAAGTCTGCCGCCGTGCCGCCCCCGCTGAGGTCGCACTTAAAAATTTTAAAATAAAGCCCGAAAAAATCAAGCGCGTAGGAGCAAAGTTTAAGAAACTTGTTTGCGTAAGCGATCTTGCAAATGCAAAACTCAAGACCTCTTAACTCGCAAAATGCGATGCTTTGGTTCTCATGCCCCTTGCGGCCGTCACTTAAGATGAGCGCCTTTCGATACGGATTTGCAGCGGAGTTTTCGCTGTTTAAATTTAGAGGTCCGCCGCCTGCGTGCCACGCGTAATCTGAGGCGTCGGGTCTTAAATTTTTACCTCTAAAGCTTTCACGGCGTAAAATGCAAGAGGGACAGCCGCAAATCGATATGAAATTTTTGAGGTCCGAATTTTTGCCATCTCGCGCGACGGCGATCATTACAAAATTTTCGCGATTTAAAATTTTACCTTCTCGCGCGGCACTACCTAAATTTACGACGCTTTGCTCTTTTGCAAAAAGACGCGAGCCCTGCGGCGCGGATAAATTTCTCGTGACGCTGTTTCTGCTCTCGTCTCTTAGAATTTGAAGCACCATCAGTCCATCTTCCATCGTTTGTGTATCCAAAACCACTGCTGCGGCGCGGTTCGCACGACCTCTTCGAAAATGTCGTTGCACTTTTGCGTGATAAACAGCTCGGCTTCGTCCTTATCTAGTTCCCCGGGCGGCGGCGGAAAATCCTTGATCACGATCTCGTATCGATCATCCTCTCCGCGGCGCGCAAAAATGGGTATCAGCACGGGGCGAAATTTCAAATAAAGCGACGCGATAGTCTTCGTGGTGTAGCACTGTCGTCCAAAAAAGGTCGTAATCAGGCTATTTTTAGGGCCCGGCTTTTGATCGGGCAGAATGCCTACGTTGCGCCCCTGCTTTAGCGCCTGCACGAGCCTGCGCATCGCATCGTCTTTATAAATGAGGTCGTTGCCGTAGCGCTCACGAAAGGGCGCCACGAGCCGCTCCTCGATCAACTCATTATCGCTGCGACGCCCGACTACCGAGACGGGAAAGCCATTGGCGCCGAAAAAATTAGCTAAAATTTCCCAATTTCCAAAATGCGCCGTAAAAAATAAAATCCCGTGCGGATTATCACCTTTTAGCTTTCGGACGCGCTCTAGCGCCTGCTCGCCGTTTGAAATCAGATCATCAAATTTTAGTCTGCCGTTGTAAAATAAAAGCGTGTCGGTAAGCGTCCTAGCGATACTGCGAAAATTCTCGATCGCAAGAGAGTGAAGCTCACTTTCGCTTTTTTGTGGATAAGCGGCGCGAAGGTTATCCTGCGCGACTTTAACGCGCCTGCTAAGCTTCCACGATGCAAAAAGTGCGAGCTTATCGAAAAATGCGAATATGAAGCTTTTCGGCGCGAATTTTGCAAATTTTATCAGACACAGCGCCAAAAAATATTGGATTTTTTCCTTCATAAAGACCTCGTTTTAAATGCGAGATTATATTGAATTTTGGCTAATTAGTAGCTAAAACGCTATTTGCCGAGGCAAAAATTGCTAAACATTTCGTCTAGAATTTCATCTCGCTCAAATGGACGCGAAATACGTGCAATCGCCTCAATCGCGCGATTTATCTCAAATGCAAAAAGCTCAAGCTCGCCGCAAGCTAGGCGCTCGCTCGCGTTTTTAAGAGCCGCAAGCGCGCTCTCGCAAGATAGAATTTGCCGCTCGTTGCTTAGCATAAGGCCATCGAAATTTTGAGAATTTAAGTAGCTCTCAAGCGCGGTTAAAATTTTATCCACGCCCTCATTTGCAGAAATTTCAAGCGGCGCAAAAATGGAATTTGCTTGGGTATTTTGCCTAACGGAATTTATTGCAGAGCTACTAGGCGCGATGGAATTTGCAGAATTTTGTTTGGAATCATCTTTCGTAAAATTCTCCGCAGCACAGCTTGCAGTAACGCGCTCGGTATTTGGCGACACTAGTCCCGCTTTTGCGGCGGAATTCTGCCCCACCAGATTTATGGAATTCGCAAGAGCTATTTGGCTTGTAGGCGCGGAATTTGTGGAAGTAGAATTTTGCGCGCTTAAGTCACGCTTTAAATTTTTAGCTTTTAAATTCTGCGCGCAGGAATTTAAAGAAGTGTCGCAGGTCCGACTTTGCTTTAAATTTTCGGCTGTGAAATTCTCTGATATGGGACTTTCAGCTGCGAAATTTTTTGCAGAAAAAGCCTCTAAATCATCGCCAAGATCCTCTGCGCTAGGATGAAATTTACGCGGCAAGTCGCATTTATTTAAAACGTAGATGATTTTTTTGCCTTTTTGTTCGCGCAATATTTTTAGGATCTGCGCGTCCTCAGCATCCCATTCGCGACTTGCGTCAAACACCGCCAAAATCACGTCTGCCTCGCTTGCAGCGCGAAGCGAATATGAAATGCCGATACTTTCGAGCTTTGAGCCGCTGTGTCTGATACCTGCAGTATCGACTATACGGATTAGATGAGTGCCTATTTGCAAGCTTTCTTCGATAAGATCGCGCGTAGTGCCCGCTTCGTCGCTAACAATAGCGCGACTAAAGCTCAGCATAGAATTTAAAATGCTTGATTTACCGACATTAGGCTTACCCACAATCGCTACTTTAAAGCCCTCGATCAGTCCCTTGCGGCTGCGGCTGATGCGAGTGATTTTTTCTAGCGAAGCGATATTTCGACTAAGCATTTCTCGCGAGTTTTGCAGCACATCAGAAGGCAGATCGTCCTCCGCGTAGTCGATGCAAACCTCGACAAAAGCTAGCGTCTTAACCAGAGCCGCGCGCAGATTTGCGACGAAGTCTGCTAGCTCGCCGCGCAGGTTTCTAGCTAAAATTTTAGCCGCACTTTGCGAGCGCGAATTTATAAGATCGCTTATGGCTTCCGCTTTGCTAAGATCTATTTTACCGTTTAAAAACGCTCGCTTACTAAACTCGCCCGGATTTGCTATGCGCGCGCCCAGAGCCAGCACGGCATCTAACGCCAAGGACGAAGCCGTAAAGCCGCCGTGGGTCTGCACTTCTACGACATCCTCGCCGGTAAAGCTATGCGGAGCCTTAAAATATATCAAAATCGCCTCACCGAACGCTTCGCCACTCGCATCAAAAAGATTCACAAGCGTAGCATAGCGAGGGCGCAAAGAGCTGCGATGTGAAAGGCTTAGAGCGATAGATAGCGCTTCCTCGCCTGAAATTCTAACTATGCAAATTCCGCCGATGCCGTGAGCCGTAGCGATAGCGGCGATAGTCTCGCTCACGATTAGCTTTTTTCGTCTACGATGACGATTTTGCCGCTACGCGTGGATTTTATGCCCACGAAACGATCTGGATATGTTTGTTTTAGCTTATCGGCTACAATTTTGATAAATGCGCCATCAAAAGCCTTCGTGACGATACGCTCATTTCCAGAGCGCTCCACGAGTGCATTTACATAAGAATCGATAAATCGTTCTTGATTTTGTAAAAATTCCGCGATTTCAAAAACCACAGCAAGATCATATCTGATGCTGATCCAGTTGTAAATCATATACGAAAGTGCCTTGTAGCGGTGCCCCTCTTTGCCTATCAAAAGCGCGCTATCCTCGCCTTGCAGCTTGATATAGACGGTATTTTCGTCGATTTTGCTAACATCGCTAACTTCGATATTAAACTCGCTTGATCTAAAAAGTGCAGATAGCTTCTCTTTGATATCGGATAAAATTTCATCCGTCACAACGCCCTTTTGCTTTTCTTTGCGATGTTTAGAATGCGTGGCGCGCGGACTTTGAGACTCTGATTTGTCGCCCTGCTTTTTCTCTGCTTTGCCGACTTTGCTTTGCGGAGTGCTAAATTCCGGATTTTCGCTAAATTTCTCCCCTTCCAAAACCGCTTCTATAATAGCATTTTTTTTAAAAAAGCCCAAAAATCCGCCGCTTGGATGCTGCAAGACGCGCACATTAAGTTGCGTTACTGAGCATCCAAGCTCAGCTGCTGCTTTATTATATGCGTCTTTTAAATTTTCTGCTTCAATTATCATGATTTTTTCTCCGCTATTTGAGCTTGTTTATGCCTAGCAAAGGCTTTATTAATGACGTATTGCTGGATAATGGAGCAGAAGTTATTGACCGTCCAGTATAGCGTAAGACCCGCCGGGAACATCACAAAAAATACCGTAAAAATAAGAGGCAAGAATTTCATCATCTTCTCTTGCATCGGATCGGTAAACGTAGTCGGCGTAATCTTTTGCTGCAAAAACATCAAAATTCCCATCGTAATCGGCAGGATGTAATATGGATCTTTAAGCGACAGATCGTGGATCCACAGCGCCCATTCAGCGCCCTTTAGCTCGATCGCATTAAGTAGCACGCGGTAGATCGCGAAAAATACCGGTATTTGAAGCAGGATCGGTAAGCAGCCGCCCATTGGATTGGCGCCGTTTTTCTTATACAGATCCATCATATGCATCTGCAGCTTCTGCTTATCGTCCTTATATTTCTCCTGAAGTTCCTTCATCTTAGGCGCCAGATCTTTTAGCTTATTCATAGATAGCATTCCCTTGTAACTTAGCGGGAATAAGATTAGGCGGATGATGAGCGTAAGCACTACGATCGACCAGCCCCAGTTACCGATATAGCCGTGCAACCAGTTTAGAAATTTAAACATCGGGCGGGCGATAAAGGTAAACCAGCCATATTCGATAATGTGCGTAAGAGCAGGATTTATCGAGCTTAGCGTCGCGTGATCTTTCGCGCCGATATAGCCCGTAAGACTAAGATCGCCGTCCGAGCCTATGAAAACCTGCGAAATTTTATCTGCGTCAGTCACGGTCGCATTCAAGCTCTCTCCGTAAAATAGCGTCGTATAATAACGATCCGAGCTCGCAGCGATATTTGCGCCACTTATTCGCTCGTTTTTATCCACGTCGCCATCTTTAAAAATTTCTACGCTTTCGTTTATAGCCTGCGAGCCTGTAAAAAATGAAGCGATTTTATCTGAAATTCCCGCTTCGCCCGGTTTTCCTACGATGACGCCGTGAACCGTATAGCTATCTACTTCTACGTTCGGGCGCGAGCCGGGACTAATAAAATAATGCGCATTGCCGCTTAACTTCAGATCCAATTTATAACTACCATTTGGATAAAAGGTAAGAATTTTATTTATGCTAACGGCGCCTAAACTTTGACTTAACGTAACGCTAGCCTCTCCGTTTCGTACGTCCAGCTCGCTAGATGAAGCGCTGTAAGGAGTATCGAAAGCCATCGCATTCAACGCCGCGTCCTCGAAACGCACCTCAAGCGGCTTGGAATGCGATTTAGGATCGATCAAATTTATCGCATCGCCGTTTTCGTCACGGAATTTAGCATCATTTAGCACATACGAGCTTATGCGACCAAGCCCGTCGATCGTAAAATTCGCTTCTTTGCCAACCACGCGTACTAACGGTGCAGAGATGGAATTTGAGGTATTTAAATTTGCTCCCTGCGCGCTCACGCCAGCGGCAGTAGTTTGCGGAGCGGACTTGGCGGCATTTTTTTGAGCGATTTGCGCCGCGGTTGCGTTTGCTTCCATTGCGGCGCGAATTTTTGATAAATAAAAATGATCGTAAGCTACGAAAAATATGAGCGCAGTTGCTATCGCGATAGCAAGGCGCTTTGATTGAGGAAGTTTATCTAGCACTATTTTCTCCTAGTCGTATGACGTAATATCTATTTTTTTTATATGGTATAAACCAAAGCTTAAATTTATCCGCAGAGGCATTGCTGCTGCGGATTTTAGAAAATACGCAAAATTTGAAATTTCGCGCGATTATCGGATAATCTATGCCGCCGCTAAAGAGCGGATTGCATCTTAAAATTCTAGCCGTTACAGCGCAGAGCGCGCCAAAGGCGCCGTTAAACTTAAACTCATAAAGCGCGTATTCCGAACAGCTCGGATAATAACGGCAACAGCGCGGTAGCAAAGGCGAAATAAATTTTCGATAAAACCCGATCGCGGCTATAAAAAATCTCTTCATTTTACTGCGCCGATCTTTTTAAACGCCCATTTTAAATTTCGCTCAATGTCTTCAAAACTCATATCTATGATCTGCTTTTTTGCGATTAATATAAAAATTCCGCTAACAATGGCGTCTTTTTGATTATAAAACGCTGCGCGCAAACGCCTTTTAGCGTAATTTCGCGTAACTGAATTGCCTATTTTTTTACTGGCGACTGCGCTAAATTTACGCTCTTCGCTAGCTAAAAAATACACGACAGCGCATTCGCAATGCCACTTCGCCGCACTTTTATAAACCTCCGAAAAAACGCTGCTATCGCTTATCGCAGCAAATTCGCCTACGCAGCCAATCTTCTTCTGCCTTTAGCGCGTCTTGCGCTTAAAACTCTGCGGCCGTTTTTTGTTTTCATGCGGACGCGAAAGCCGTGAGTGCGCTTTTTAGGGGTATTGTGGGGTTGGTACGTTCTTTTCATAACTGTTCCTTAAAGAAAATGTAAAGCGGAGATTTTATAGAAACTTTACTTAAAAACCGATAAACAAAAGCAGCCCTAGCGCCGATAAGCGTCGCCTTGCAGCTTTTTACGGCGCAGTTTTAAGTCCTTCTCATTTTTATTGTTTCGCTCCTTGATGTCTTGCATCGGCTGTTTTTTCATCGAAAAATCATCGTGGTCGCCTACGCCTTTTGATTCACGTTGCAAATTATTTTGCAGGCTTTGCCTATCTAGTTCATTTTTTTGACGATTTAGCATAATTTCATTATGGTTTTTCTCAAATTCTGATTGTTTATCGTTCGCAACGTAAGCGCTGGCACCAAGGCTTACTGAGTCATCTTGCGCGCTTAGTGCCGTGCAATCAGCAAATATCGCGCCGCAAAGCAGCCAAAATATCAAAGCCTTTTTCATTTGCGTTTAAATTTACCTGCCATCGCGCGATAGATCGCCGCCTCGTTTTGAAGCGTCAAATATCTTTGATTTAGCTCGTTTATCTTAGCGTTTACGGCATCGGTGCGGGCTTCTAGCATATCCTTTAGCTCGCTTGAGCCTGCTTCGTATTTCGCGGCGTAAAGATCGGCGATACGCGCCTTTTCATCGTAAGCAGCGCTTAAATTTTTAAGGCTAGCCAGATTGATCTGGTAAATTCTATATAAATTTAGCACCTCATTCGTAGCGTTAGAGAGCGTCTGTTCGTAATTTACGACGTTTTTACGAAAAGCGATCTCCGAAATTTTAAGGCGGTTTTCAACCCTCGCATAATCCAAAAACGGCAGACTTATACTTACGTTGCCGCTTAAAAAATTTAGCTTGAAGCTATCGTTGGCACTCACGCCTTGCCCATTAGTAAGCCCTGCGCCTAAATTTACGCTAGGAAAGAAATTTAACTTAGCGGTCTGTTCGTCGTAAAAGCTGGAATTTAGCCTAGCGATCGCAGCTCTAATGTCGGGGCGATTAGCAAGCGCCGTGTAAGGCACATTTAGATCAACGCCTTGGAATTCTATGGAATTTATCGAATCGGTGTTATCATCAAATTGCAAGCTGGAGGAGATGAGATTTCTCATATATTTATGATTATCCTCGATATTTTTTTGAATGCTTAAGACCTTGTTTTCAAGCCCTAGGATAGAATTTTGAATTTGCCTGTAATCAAGCTGTTCGGACTTGCCGTAATCGTATTTTGCCTTGATTATTTTTTCGATCTCGCGGTAATCGCTTAAATTCTGTTTTGTCCATTTTAGCGAATCGTTTAGATAAAGCATCTCGAAGTAGCCGCTTACGACGGAATTTATAAGAGTCAGGCGAGTATTTTCAAGGTCAAACTCGCTGGCTTTGGCGTTCCAGCCCTCGGCATTTACCGCCGAGCGGATCTTGCCGAAAAGATCAAGCTCATAGCTTACGTTAAAACCCGAACTATAGGTTTTGTTCCAGTTCGAGCCGGTGCTTATGTCGCGATTAGCGCCCGCACTCCACGAGCTACTTAGCGTAGGAAAAAGATCAGCCCTGCTTAGCCCTAAATTTGCATAAGCACTCTCAACGTTTAAAGCCGCTGTTTTTAGATCGTAGTTATTCGCAAGGGCTTGATCTACAAGCTTATTTAGGTATGATTCGCCATATTTTTTATACCACAGCGTATCGATTTCATAGCTTGCATTTTCGTCCTTGAAATGCTCTACAGGTTTAAATTCGACCTCACTTTGATTTGAGGCACAACCGCCGATAAAAACAGCTAAAACGCCGCTTAAAATTACTTTGGAATTTATCATTTTCTCTCCTTGTTTATTCTTGTGCTAAAGCATCTATCGGATTTAATCTGCTGGCGTTTCTTGCCGGCAGATAGCCGAAAACTATACCGATCGCGGACGACGCTGCAAAGGCGATCACGAAAGGCGCGGTAGTAAATTTCATCGCAAAATCCGGGCTTATGGTATTAAACGCAAATCCAAGCGCCAAAGCGATTAAAATTCCTAAAGCTCCACCGAGCGAGCAAAGCAAGATCGCCTCTATCAAAAACTGCTGCAAGATATTGGATTGCTTCGCGCCGATCGCCATTCTGATGCCGATCTCGCGCGTGCGCTCGGTAACGCTTACGAGCATGATATTCATCACGCCGATGCCGCCGACGACGAGCGAGATAACCGCAATCGATGAGATCAAAATCGTCATCGTGCCGGTAGTGCTTTGTATTGTTTGTTTGATAGTATCTGCGTTCATCGTATGAAAATCCCGCGAGCCGTGTCTTTGGATAAGTAGCTGAGTTAGGCTCTCTTCGGCCACTTGAGTATTGACATCGTCTTTTATTTTGATGGTGATAGAGCTGATTTTTCGATTGCCCGTGATTTTATTCATCACAGTTGAGTACGGCGCGTAAATTCTTAAATTTTCGTTGCTTCCGAAGGCGTTCTTGTCCTTGCCCGAAACTCCTATGATCTTAAGTGGCTTACCCGAAAATAAAATCGTCTTACCGATAGGATCGGAATTTTTAAAAAATGTTTTTTTAGTGTTTGGATCGATAATCGCGACAGAGGCAGAATTTTTAATATCATCGTCGCTAAAATTTCTACCATCTTCTATATCTATGCCATTAACCGCCAAAGAATTCACGCCACCACCGCGCAGTTGAGCCTTGGAGCTTAAATTAGCATATGTTGCCGTACCGCTTGCAGAAGCATTTGGTGTGGCATAATCGACGTAGGGCTGGCGCGCCAAAACTTTAGAATCGCTTATCGTAAGGGTGCTCACAAAGCCCGCTCGCACATCGCCGAAATTTTTACCGGGAAAGATATCGATCGTATTGGTGCCAATTTTACGGATCTCGGATAAAATTTTCTCCTCCGAACCCTTACCGAGAGCTACTACGCAGATAACCGAGGCGATGCCGATGATGATACCTAGCATCGTCAAAATCGATCTTAGTTTATGCGAAAATATCGCGCTAATCGACATTTTAAAGCTCTCGATGAGCTGATCTTTGCAAAATATAAAGGAATTTTTCGTTTTAATCTCCTCTTTTTTGCGCTCAAAAACCCGCCCAGCTTTTCTTTTATCACTTAAAATTTTACCGTCTTTGATCTCGATGATACGATCCGCAAATTCCGCAATATGCGCATCGTGCGTAACTATGATGATGGTGTGACCCTCTTTGTGCAGCGCCGTTAAAATTTGCATCACCGTCTCGCCGCTTTTGCTATCAAGCGCGCCGGTGGGCTCGTCTGCCAAAATCACTTCGCCGCCGTTTATCAGAGCGCGGGCAATACTTACGCGCTGCTGCTGCCCGCCGCTAAGTTTACTCGGTAAATTTTTAATGCGATCGCCAAGCTCCAGCTTATTCAAAAGCTCTACCGCTCGTTTCGTCCGTTCGCTCGCCCCTACGCCCGCATACACCGCAGGCAGCGAGACGTTTGCGGTCGCATCCATCGTAGCGATGAGATTGTATTTTTGAAAGACGAAGCCGAATTTTTTACTTCTAAGCGCCGCAAGCTCGTCGCCGCTTAAATTCGCGGTCTCGCGACCTTCGATCTTGTAGCTTCCGCTGCTTGGCGTATCGATGCAGCCGATTATGTTCATCAGCGTGGATTTTCCGCTTCCGGATTGCCCGATTATCGATATAAACTCGCCCGCTTCGATATTTAAGCTTACGTCCTTTAGTACGTGGATTTCGTTATCGCCGAGAATGAATTTTTTGTTTATATCTTTAAGCTCTAGCATCTTTACACCATAAAATTTTAACTAAAACACCATCGGAGGCCCGTCCATATTTAACGGCGCGGCTTTTCCGTCGGCGATAAGCACCTCATCTTTTTCATCCAAACCGCTTAAAATTTCAGTATTCAAATCGTCGCTGACGCCCGTTTTTACGTATCGCTGCTCAGGCTCTTTGCCGTTAAGCACCGTGACGTAATCGCCTCCCCCGTCGCGCTTGATAACCGAGGTAGGTAGGTAGCTCGTATTGTTCGCTTCGCTTACGATTATGTTGTTTTCGGTCGTCATACCGATCTTTAAAAAATCGTTTTCGTTATCCACGAGCATCTTTGCGTAAAAATAGATCGCGCTGTCGCTGCTACTCGAAGAATAAGACGATCCGCTAGAGGTTTTATCGTACGTCCCGTCGCTAAGCGTGGTAAGACCGGGGTCGATCTTGTAAATTTTAGCCTTTTTGATATTATCCAGATCCGATAGTATGGAGTATTCTACGTCCATTCCGACCTTTACTTTGGATATATCGCCCTCTGCGATTTGCATCTTGATCTCCATCTTGCTTAGATCGGCGATCTTTACGATCGTAGGCGTAGTTTGGTTGGAATTTACCGTTTTGCCCTCCTCTACCGGCATTGAAACGATCGTACCGCTTATCGGAGCCGTGATCTTGGTATAGCCGAAATTTGTCTCTGCGGTGCTTAGCTGAAGTTTGGTCTGCTCGATCTGCGCCTCGATCTGCTTCTGCTCGGCCTCTTTTAAAGCAGCGCTATTTTTAGCGTTTTCCACCGCCTCTTTGGAAGCGGCGTTTCTTTTATACAGCTCAAGCTCGCGGTTATACTGCGTTTTAGCGTTTTCCGCGGCGATCTTTGCCGAAGCCAAATTTGCCTCGTGGATCAGAAGCTGCGCCTTTTGCTGCGCGATCTCGTTTTCTTGCGTGACGGAATCGATCTGTGCGATCATATCGCCCTTTTGAACCTTATCGCCAACTTTGACGTAGAGCTTTTTGATCTGACCGCTTACCTGCGCGCCCACGTCGACCAAATCCCTGGCATAAACCTCTCCCGCAGCCGTCACCGTGCCTCTGATGCTGCCCTTCTCAAGCCTTGTGGTAAGGGCTTTCGGCGCCTCTTCTTGCTTAAAAAATTTGCCGTATAAGAAATATATCGCAATGACTATGAGCAGGGTAAAGGCGATAAATTTCAAGGTTTTTTTCATTTTGCCAACTTCAAATAAAATAAGGGCTAATTCTAATGTAAAAATATAAAATTTTAGTTAAATACTAAATTCTTTGCTCGCGCACGGCGTAAAATTTCATGATCTTTTTATGCAAAATAAGCGAAACATAAATCAGCGCCGAGCCCGCAAGCAGGCGCGCTATATCGGCGTCCTTTTGCCAAAACACTAAATTTACGACGATCGCTGCGGGGATGAGCGCGTTATTCATAATCGCAAGCACGCCGCTATCGACCTCGCACGCGCCTTTGTTCCACAAAAAATACCCCAGAGCGCTGGCTACCGTGCCCAGATACACGATCACGGCGCCCTGCGAGAAGCTGGGATTAAATTTAGAAAAATCTCCGAGCACGATCGCTGCAATCGCCGTAACGGCGGTGGCCCCCGCAAAAAAGTAGCCGAAAAGCTCCTTCTGCTCGCTAAAACCGTGGCGCTCCAGCATAAATTTATACGCGCTCTGTCCGAGCCCGAAGCATAAATTTGCGCCTTGGACTAGCAAAAAGCCCGTCAAAAACTCGGAATTTATCGCGCCGAATTTTATCACCAGGGCACCTAGCACCGCGACTGCGACGCTGAAAAGATATAGCGCGCGAAATCTAAGCTTAAGCGCGTCGTAAAGCAGCGTCACGTAAAACGGAGTAAATATCGTAAAAAGCGCCACCTCATAGACCTTCAAATACGCAAAGCTGCGGTAGTAGAAGATATACATCACGCCGATCTGCACGGCGCCCACGGCGCAAATTTTAAGCGCCAGGACGGGATTTACGCCACGAAATTTCATAAACGGCAAAAAGCAAATTAGCGCCAACAATACGCGCGAAAACGCCAAATACGCGCTGTCTATACCGCGCAAAAACTCGCCTATCAGCGAGAAGCTAAAAGCCCAAATACAAGTAACCAAAATCAGTTTTTTCAAAACGTCCGCCTAAGCTTTAAAATTTAGGCGGAATTTTATAAAATTTTAGTTGAATTTGGGATTTAAATTTCGCCCGCGCGGCATAAATTTAGGTTTTTATTTATTTTAAATGTGTTAAAATTATCCGATTTTTGAAATTTAAGGGTAAAAATGAACGACGTTTCGGTTATAGTTCTTGCCGCAGGACTCGGCACTCGGATGAAGTCGCAAAAAGCTAAAGTTCTTTTCGAGCTTTGCGGCGAGCCGATGATAATCCACATCCTAAAGAAAGCTTACGAAATTTCAAACGACGTGAGCGTGATTTTACACTATCAATTCGACGAGGTTAAAAGCGCGGTTCTAGCGCAGTTCCCAAACGCTAAAATTTACAAACAAGACCACGAGCATTTCCCCGGCACTGCTGGCGGACTAAAAGAGGTCGAAATCCGCGGGGAAAAAACGCTCATAATCTGCGGCGATATGCCTTTGGTAAAAAGCGCCGAGCTTCGCAAACTCTGCGAGGGGGACGCGGAGGTAAATCTAAGCGTTTTTAGCGCGCGCGATCCATTCGGATACGGCCGCGTAATCACCAGAGGCGGCGAAATTTTAAAGATCGTCGAGCAAAAGGACGCAAGCGAGGAAGAAAAGGCGGTAAAAGACGCAAACGCCGGCTGCTACTGCTTCAAAAGCGAGGCATTGAAACAAATTCTGCCGCAGATCAAACCAGATAACGCGCAAAAAGAGTACTACCTCACGGATGCAATCAAAATCGCCAAAGATATGGGCTTAAAATGCGCCGCCGTGTGGGTGGACGAGCAAAGCTTCATGGGCATAAACGATAAGCTCGCCCTCAGCATCGCCGAAAATTTAATGCAAAACGAGATCAAAGAAAATTTGATGAAGCAAGGCGTTTTGATGCGCCTGCCTCAAAGCATCTACATCGATAGCAGAGCAAAATTTATCGGCGAGTGCGAGCTGCAAGAAAACGTAAGCATCATCGGTCCTTGCGTGATCGAAAGCTCGCTCATCAAAAGCGGCTGCGTCATCGAAGATAGCGTCGTAAAAAACTCCGACATCGGTCCGATGGCGCATCTGCGCCCAAAATGCGAAGTTGCTGACACCCATATCGGAAATTTCGTCGAGCTTAAAAACGCGAAAGTAAACAAGATCAAGGCGGGGCATTTAAGCTATCTTGGAGATTGCGAGATCGATGAGGGCAGCAATATCGGCTGCGGCACGATTACGTGCAACTACGACGGCAAGAAAAAATACAAAACGATAATCGGCAAAAACGTCTTTATCGGCTCGGACACGCAGCTAGTAGCGCCCGTGCGGATAGCCGACGACGTCATAATCGCTGCGGGCACGACGGTTACGAGCGACGTTCCGAGCGGCGCGCTGGCGATCAGCCGAAGCAAACAAATCAACAAAGATGGGTTTTTCCATAAATTTTTTAGGAGCGAAGATGAGTAAGAAAAAGGTTTTACTGGCGGTTTGCGGGAGTATAAGTTTTTACAAAGCGTTTGAAATTTTATCCGCTCTGAAAAAGTCGAATTTCGACGTCTATGTCGCGCTTAGCGACGGCGTGCAGGAGTTTGTCAGCTACAAAGCATTCGAGGCGCTGTGCGATCACCCCGTGCTTTGCAAAGCCAACGAAAACTGGCAGGCGGGTATCAACCACATCACTTATTCCAAGGTGGATTTAGTTTTGATCGCGCCTGCGACGGCAAATACGATAAACAAGCTCGCGTGGGGCGTCTGCGACAACGTATTTTTAGAGGTGCTAAACGCGGCCTTCGCCCACGCCAAGGTAGTTATCGCGCCGGCTGCGAACCCCGCGCTACTTGAAAACAATATCACAAAAAACTGCATCGATATGCTAAAAGCGAGCGTCAATGCGTATTTTGTGGATCCGATAGAAAAAACCCTAGCTTGCGGAGATACCGGCAAGGGCGGGCTAGCGAGCACCGAGGCGATTATGAAGACGCTAAAGCGCGCGCTTTACAACGATAAATTTTGGGAGGATAAAACCGTCATCATCACCGGAGGCGCGACGATCGAAAAGATCGACAGCGTGCGCGGCATTACGAATTTCTCCAGCGGTAAAACATCCAAAGCGATTGCCGACGCACTGTTTTACCTAGGCGCGGACGTGACGCTGATCTCTAGCAACGAGTATGAAAATTTACCATACAAACTAGTTAAATTTGAAAGCACCATCGGGTTAAAATCGGCGCTTGATAGCACAAAATTCCCTGACGGCGCGTATTTGATAATGGCTGCCGCGGTAAGCGACTACTCGCCGAAGGTGCGCTACAAAGACAAGGTGAAAAAAGCGGAGATCGGCGAAATTTGGAATTTACGCCTGGGCGAAAACGAGGATATCTTAAGCTCCGTGCGCGGAAATATCAAAAAAGTGGGCTTCAAACTCGAAACCGACCGCGAAAACGCCGTCGGCGAGGCTAAACGCATGCTAAACGAAAAGCACCTTGACGCCGTCTGCCTAAACGTGCTCGACGACATCGTTAGGCTCGGCGGCGACGTCCTTAAGGTCACTTTCATCACGAAAAACGATCAGGTCGTAATCGACACCGCGCCGAAGGACGAAGTCGCCCTAAAAATCGCGGCTGAGCTGAAAAAAATCTGATCCGTGAATAGCCTAAATCATCTAGCCCTCGTGATGGACGGCAACGGGCGCTGGGCGAAAAAGCGCGGTCTGCTGCGCACCGGCGGGCACGAAGCGGGCGCGGAGGTCGTGGAGCAGATCTGCGAGTTTTGCATCGACGAAGGCATCGCAAACCTCACGCTCTACGCCTTTAGCACCGAAAATTGGAAGCGCCCGAAAAGCGAAGTGGAATTTTTGATGAAACTGCTTCAAAAATTCCTAATTTCGCGCCGCGAAAAATTTACCCAAAACGGGATAAAATTCTATCCGATCGGCGACATATCGGCTTTTGAGGGCGATCTGCGAAGCGAGATCGAATATCTTTCAAATTTAACTCAAAACGGGCGAGCGCTAAATTTTAACCTAGCGATCAACTACGGCTCGCGAGACGAGATCGTGCGAGCGTGCGAGCGGCTGCTTGCAAGCGGCGAGCGACTAAGCGAAGCGGGCATCGGCGCGCATCTGGATACCGCGCACAGCGGCGACGTGGATCTGCTGGTGCGCACGGGCGGCGAGCAGCGGCTGTCGAATTTCTTGCTCTGGCAGGCGAGCTACGCCGAGCTTGCGTTTACGCCGACGCTGTGGCCGGATTTCACGCGCGAGGAGCTTGCACGCATAGTGGATGATTTCCGCCTCAAACAGCGCCGCTTCGGCGGTCTTTAAGCTGCTGCGCAGTCGCTCTAACGGGCGCTTTAAATTTTAAAATTTTAATTTGCAAGAACCGCCTGCGACGCGGTAAATTTTAAAATTTAATCTGCGGCGCTCGCGACATCTTGAAATTTTAAAATTTCAAGATTTTAAATTTGCAGCGACATAAAATTTAAAATTTTAATTACGTAGGCGCGCG
>ERZ772960.461-NODE-461-length-37005-cov-6.254696_pt1 | contig 37005 bp, 30 predicted proteins | sample MGYA00580678_ERZ772960 | MGnify/ENA primary metagenome ERZ772960 (study PRJEB29015, sample SAMEA2737930) | human oral metagenome | biome: human oral; feature: human-associated habitat; material: dental | place: China | collected 2059 ... | reverse complement strand
AAAATCAGCAATATCTATTTCTATTTTATTGATTTCTGTTATTATTTCTTTAATTGTCATTTTTCTTTTTTTCTGTATCCATAATTTTTATCAGCTGGTTCTTAAATTCAGGAATAATGTTTTTTGCAACATCCCACACAATTTCATAATCAACGGAAAAATAACCATGAATGAGTTTATCTCTCATACCGGCAATATTTCTCCATGGAACTTCTTTATATTTAATTATTACATCACTTGAAATATTTTTAACGGCTTCTCCGATAATTTCAATACTTCGTGCAAAAGCTCGTTGCGTTTTTTCATCTTTTAAAAATACTTCTTTTGATATGGTCCTTGTTTCAGATTCCAAAAAAACAATTTCATCAAAAATATGCTTAAATAACTCTTCATTTGATCGATACATATTCAACCTCATTGAGTATTCTCTGACCAATATAAGGACTTAAACTTTCTATGGTTAATAAATCTATTTTTGTATTCAAATTATCTTCCAAGTAATAAACTAAATTTATAAAGTTATTATAATTTTTTTTATCAGCATGGAATTCTACTAATATATCAATATCGCTATTTTTATTTTGTTGATTATGTACATAAGAACCAAAAAGACCTATTTTTTTTACGCCATAGGACTGGAGAATGTTTTTATTATATTCTAAGAAATTAAAAATCTCTTTTTTTTCTTTAGGTTTCATACTTCTATTATACCTTTTTTTAATATTAAATCTAGATTTATACCTGAAAAATTCAGCTCGTGCAGTAGCACGAGTCCATCTAACATCGTTTCGACCTTTCCTTATAATATCACAAAAACCTATGCTTTTCCATCTAAATTGCTGCGGATCAAAAAATCAGATCTTTCTACCATAACTGTTCACAAGAATAAATCAACAATCGGCTGATTAGGCCTATCTTCGCTAAACGGAGCAAAGAAAAATTACATCCTGTCTATAGGGCTTTGAATGCCTAGACCGCCGCGATTTAGGACATGGGTGTAAACCATAGTAGTTTTAACATCGCTGTGGCCGAGAAGCTCTTGGATAGTGCGGATATCGTAGCCGGATTCAAGCAGGTGCGTTGCAAATGAGTGGCGGAAAGTGTGACAGCCGATTGGTTTTGGGATGTTGGACTTTAAAACAGCTTCATGCAGAGTACGCTGAATAACCGAAGGATCGATATGGTGGCGCCCTTGCTCGCCGGTTTCTTTGTTACGCCATCGGCGTGCTTGAGGAAACACCCACTGCCATATCCAAGTTTTGCCGGCATTGGGATATTTTTTTGCAAGAGCAAACGGAAGCGGCACCGAACCGAAACCGTCCTTGCAGTCTGCCTCATGAATACGCCGGACATTTTCCAAATGTTTTTGAAGCGGAAATTTAAGCGAAACAGGCAGTACGGTTTTACGGTCTTTCGCACCTTTTCCGCAGTGTACCGTAATTTCGTTTTTCCCAAAATCAATATCCTGAATTCTTAACCGCAAGGCTTCCATAAGCCGCATTCCGGTTCCGTAAAGCAAACGGATAAGAAGCCCGTAATCGTTTTCAGGCAAAAGAGAGAATATCTTTGCAGTTTCCTCACGGGTCATTACGGCAGGCAGCTTTTTAGGCTTTTTAGCACGGACTATATTTTCAGGAGTCTTTATAGTTAAGCCTAATATGTTTTTATATAGAAACAAAAGAGCCGCAAGAGCCTGATTTTGGCTTGAAGCGGCAGCCTTTTCCTTCACTGCAAGACGGCTCACAAAGGAATTTATTTCCGTATCAGAAAGAGTTTTAAGATTTTTATCCTCATGTTCTCGGATAAAGCGGCTTATCCAATAGCTGTAAGCCTCCATTGTACGCTTACTGTAGTGTTTGGCAGTAATAACTTCTTCCAACTTATTTAAAATACACTGAACATCGCTTGCAGTATTATTATTCCTTTCTCCAATAATTTCGGTATTCAAAGACTCAGTATTATTAAGTTCAAAATTTTTAAAATCAAAGCAGGAATCAGTCCTGAAAAGACCTTCATTATAGAGGTTGTTTAATAAAATATCGCAAGAATTACGGTCGGCAGGTATAATCCAGAAACATCCGGCCGGAATCCAAGCCCTATTAGGTACTTTTTTTATTGATTGCAGAATTTTAGCAAAATCTTCGCCCCTTGCTTTAAAACGTACCGATAAGTACTCTTTTTCATAAGGTCGAATTTCAACAAACATAAAAACCTCCCATAAAAACTTTTGCAGGAAGTTGCAACTTCCGAAAAAGTTTTTAGTCGTGCGCAAAAGCGCACATGTTCAATAATCGAGTTTGCGAAACTATACTGTATCGTAGTCTTTCAATTTTCATCAAAACGATACGTATACATAGCTTCCGCAAACATCCGTGCAAACTCGAGATAAAAAGCGACGGCGATATTTCAGACGGCGCTTTTTATCGTACCTCCTTTCATATGTCATTACCTCTATTAAATATAACAAACTATTGACAGGCTTCCACTATAGTTTGATTATATCACATCAAGGGATCTGTCCGCGATCGTAAAAGGGAATCTTCGTATAAAATACCTTTTGCGGAAAGCAGAAAAGCCCGCACTCAATAACAAATCCCCATATTGAGTACGCACGTCCTTTTTGTTATCATATTAACTATTCTTTAAGAGGAAGATTATGATTACTTTAAAATTCGGCGGCACGTCGATGGAAAGCGCCCGCCGCATCCTTTCATCCGCGGACATTATTATCTCGCGTGCGGAAGCAGGGCGCGTAAGCGTCGTCGTTTCCGCCGTCGCGGGCGTTTCGAATAAATTGCAGGAAAGCATCGACGCGTGCGTAAAAGGCATGCATGCAGAAAATTTCGTTTACGAACTGAGAAAAATTCACTCGGATATCTGCGAAGAGCTTCAGTCGAAACTTCCGGGTTTGAGTGCCGCGTCGGTTTTAAAAGAGCTTGCGCCGATTTTCGAAGAATACGAAAAATTATTAACCGGCTGTGTGTCTTTCGGCGAATGTCCCGGTACCGTTCACTGCCGCATCATGGGCATGGGAGAGCTTTTAAGCGCGCCGATCATGAAAGCGGTTTTGCTCGCAAAAGGGCAGAGCGTCATTTTGCTTGATTCGCGGAAATTCATCTTTACGACGGGCAATCACAGAGAAGGGGATCCCGACTACGCGAAGTGTGCCGAAGCGATGCTGCCGTACCGCGACGGAGAAAATCAATCGCAAACGCGCATTTTATTGTTTCCGGGCTTTATCTGCTCGTGGATACGCGGTACCGGCTGCGCTCCCGTTCCGGGACTGCTCGGCAGAAACGGTTCCGATTTTTCCGCTTCGATTATCGCCGCATCGCTCGGTTCTTCGAAAGTGGAATTTTGGACGGACGTCGACGGCATCTATACGGCCGATCCGCGCGTCGTAAAAGACGCGATCCTCGTCGATGACATGAGCTACGAAGAAGCGCTCGAACTCGCGTTTTTCGGAAGCAAAGTGCTGCACCCGAAAACGATCGCGCCGCTTGCGGCAAAGGATATCGAAGCGTGGAGTAAAAACAGTCACCGTCCCGATGCCCGCGGTACGAGGATCGGACGCGGCCCTTTTGAAAGCGAAAAAAAAGTCGGAGATGTTCGCGGCATTTCGTGTTTGAAAAATACGGCGATGATAAGCGTGAGCGGAACGAATATGCGCGGAAGAACCGGTATGGCAAGCAGAATTTTTGCCGCCGTTTCCCGCGCATCGATTTCGATTTTGCTCATCACGCAGTCGTCGTCGGAATATACGATTTCGTTTTGCATCCGCGATACGGAAGCCGACCGCGCCATCGATGCGTTGAAAGCGGAATTCGAACTGGAAATAAGCGACGGCGTCATCAATCCGATCGAGGCGGAAAAAAATTGCGCAATCGTTTCGATCGTCGGCGACAACATGATTCAAAAGCGCGGAGTGGCATCACGGTTTTTTTCCGCGCTCGCTTCTCAAGACGTCAATATCATTGCGATCGCGCAAGGTTCGTCGGAGCGCTGTACGTCCTGCGTTGTACTCGGCGAATACGGGGACACGGCCGTCCGTGCAGCTCACCGTTTCTTTTTCAATACGGCGCAGACTATCGAAGTGTTTGTGTTCGGTGCCGGAACGATCGGCGGCGCGCTCCTCGATCAAATCCGCGACCAGAGGGAAAAGCTGCTTTCGGAAAACGTCGATATCCGCGTTATGGCGATTTCGACGGTCGACGGAATGTTCGTCGAAGCCGACGGCATAGACCTTGCGTCGTGGCGGGAAAAAATAAAAGAGATGCCGCAGAAGTCGAGCGTCGATGAAATTATTAAATTCGTCAAAGAGACGAAACCGCTCAATCCCGTGTTCGTCGACTGTACCGCTTCCTACGATTTGCCTGAACGCTACATCGATCTGTTCAAAGCCGGTCTTTCGGTCGTAACGCCGAACAAGCGGGCGAACTCGATGAAGATCGATTATTACCGCGAGCTGCGGAAAACCGCAAACGGTATGAGGCGCCGCTTTCTCTACGAAGCGAACGTCGGGGCGGGACTTCCCATCATCGATACGCTGCAGAATTTATTTAAAAGCGGAGATAAGCTTACGGGCTTTACGGGCATCATGTCGGGATCTCTTTCGTATATTTTCGGACGGCTCGACGAAGACGTGCCGTTCAGCAAAGCGGTACAAGAAGCGAAAGAGCTTCGCTTTACCGAGCCCGATCCGCGCGACGATTTGAACGGTATGGACGTCGCACGAAAAGCGCTTATCATCGCGCGAGAGGCGGGGGCTGCGATCGAACTCGACGATGTCAAAATCAACAAAGTGTTTCCCGATTCTTTCGATTCGTCGGGTACGGTCGAAGAGTTTATGAAAAAGCTCGAAGAAGTCGACGACTATTTTCATAAAAAGATCGCCGATCTTCGAAAAGAAGGCAAAGTGCTCCGCATGGGCGCGTCGATTAAAGACGGCACCTATACCGTCGGTATGCTTGAAGTCGGTAAAGACGATCCGCTCTACGGCGTAAAGGGCGGGGAAAACGCTTTTGTATTTCACACCGAGCGCTACCAGCCCATTCCTCTTACCGTGCGCGGTTACGGAGCGGGTGCGGGCGTGACGGCGGCGGGCGTTTTCGGAGATATTTTGCGTACGGTAAGTTTTAATCCCGAAAAATAAGGATTGTATCAAAATCGGCGGAGGCGCGCTATGGTTATCGTTTTAAAAAAGAATATTTCCGAAGACGACAGAAAAAAGCTTGCGGGCTTTCTCGCTCAAAACGATTTTAAAACGAATGAAATCGTCGGAGAAGAAGCGACGATCATCGCCGCCGTCGGCAAACTCAAAGTCGATCCGCGTGAAGTCGAAATACTTTCCGGCGTCGAGCGCGTCATCCCGATTTCAAAACCGTACAAGATGGCGAGCCGCGAGTTTAAGCCCGAAAACACCGTCGTCGAAATCCTTTCGAACCGCGGTCAAGTTGTCAAAGTCGGCGGCATGCGTATTACGGCGATCGCAGGTCCCTGTGCCGTCGAATCGCGGGAGCAGATGATGTGTGCGGCCGAAAGCGTTGCAAAAAGCGGAGCGGCCATGCTGCGGGGCGGCGCCTATAAACCGCGCACTTCTCCGTATTCGTTTCAAGGCTTGGGCGAAGAAGGTTTGAAATTATTAAAAGAAGCCGGCGATGCGTACGGTATGCCTGTCGTCACCGAAGTCGTCGCGTCGGAGTACATTCCCGTTATGGAAGCTCACGGCGTCGACGTGTACCAAGTCGGCGCTCGCAATATGCAAAACTTCGAATTGTTAAAGCGGCTCGGAAAAATCGACAAGCCGGTGATTTTAAAGCGCGGGCTTTCAGCGACGATCGAAGAGTGGCTTATGTCCGCGGAATACCTGCTTTCGTCGGGCTGCAAAAACGTGATTTTGTGCGAACGCGGCATCCGCACGTACGAGCGGGCGACGCGCAATACGCTCGATCTTTCGGCGATTCCCATTTTGCGGAGTATGACGCACCTTCCGATCATCGTCGATCCGAGTCATGCCCTCGGCATCCGCGATAAAGTGTCACCCATGGCACTCGCAGCCGTCGCCGCGGGAGCCGACGGGATCATCGTGGAAGTGCACTGCAATCCCGACAAAGCGCTTTCCGACGGAGCGCAGTCGCTCTATCCCGAACAGTTCGATAAACTCATGCGCGACATAGAAGCGCTTTCGCCCGTCGTCGGAAAATCGCTCGTACGTGTAAGGAACGCGGAAAAAAAGAGCGAAGAGTCCGGACAAAAAAAATCGCACGAAGGCGTCGTATGTGCGTTCAGCGGAAAGCGGGGCGCCTATGCGGAGCAGGCGATATCGCGTTATTTCGACGGAGAAGCGGCTTCTCTTTCGGTCGATTCGTTCCGCGATATTTTTCAAAAGGTCGCAAGTGGAGAAGCGGATTACGGCATGGTGCCGATCGAAAATACGCTTGCGGGCTCGGTGTACGAAAACTACGATAACTTGACGCAGTTTGAAGACGTGAGCATTGTCGGTTCGGTGCTGCTTCGCATTCAGCATTCGCTGCTCGGCGTAAAAGGCGCGTCGCTCGATTCGATAAAAACGGTGTATTCGCATCCGCAGGCGCTCAGTCAGTGTTCGAAATTTCTTCGCCGTTATAATTGGAACAAAATCGAATGCGTTTCTACGGCGACGGCTGCGAGCGAAGTCGCCGAGCTCGCGTCGAAAGAAAACGCCGCGATCGCGAGCGCCGTCAACGCCGATTATTATAATCTTGAAGTGCTCAAAGATTCTATCGAAGACGATGCGGCAAACTATACGCGCTTTGTCGTCATTGCCCCGAATCACTTTGTCGATTCGGACGGCGGGAAGCGGACGGCCGATAAAAATTATAAAGCGTGGAGCGTAAAGCCGAATACTGCGTCGTTTATGTTCTGCGTAAAAAACGAACCGGGCGCGCTGTGTAGCTGCCTCGGCGTGTTTCAGTCGTCCCGTCTCAATTTGACGCGGCTCGAATCGCGTCCGATTCACGGAGAGCCGTGGCGTTATCGCTTTTATGCGGACGCGGAGCTTCCTGAAGACGAGCGCGACGCCGCTTCGTACGTCGACGGAGTTATGACCGCGCTCAAAGCGGAAGCCCAGGATGTGCGGCTCCTCGGCATCTATGCCGAAAGCCGAAAAAAGATATAGGCGCGGCAATGAGGTTTGTATGAAAAATTACGTGATATCGATTCTCGTGGAAAATCATGCGGGCGTTTTGAGCCGCGTGTCGGGACTTTTTTCCAGGCGCGGTTACAACATCGATTCTCTCACCGTGTGCGCGACCGAAAATCCCGAACAGTCGCGCATGACGATCGTCGTAAAGGGCGACGAATACATCCTCGATCAAATCGAAAAGCAGCTTGCAAAGCTCGTCGAAGTGATTTCGATTCAGCACTGCGATCCTGCGAAAACCTGCGAACGCGAAATGGCGCTCATCAAAGTAAAGGCGGGTGCGGAAAACAGGGCGGCGATCATCGGAACCTGCGATATCTTCCGCGCGCACATCGTCGACGTAAGCACGGGATCCGTGATCATCGAAGCGACCGGCAGTGAAGAAAAAATCGCAAGCCTCATCGCCCTCCTCGAACCTTACGGCATCCTCGAATTTGCCAAAACGGGATTGAACGCGATGGGGCGCGGTGAGGACGTTTTAAAATAATCATGCACAGCTTTGAACCGCTTCCGGGAACGGAAAATGCCTGCGTAAAAAAATCCGGCAAAAAGATCCGGCGAGTGCTCGGCATCGATCCGGGACTTGCATCGACGGGATTCGGAGTGGTCGATTATAAAGACGGCCGCTACCGCATGGTAAGCTACGGCGTCATAGAAACCGCCGCCCGCACTCCGCACGGCGAACGCCTTTTGGCGCTGTACGCACGGCTCTGTTCGATCATCGAAGAATTCTCTCCCGGAGAAGCGGCGATGGAAAAACTGTATTTTGCGCGCAATACGTCTTCCGCGATGGGAGTTGCCGAAGCGCGGGGAGTGGCAACGCTGTGCATTGCGCAGCACGGTATCTCTCTCGGAGAATATACGCCCAATCAAATCAAACAGGCGGTGACGGGGACGTCCGCTGCGGACAAGGCTCTCGTCGAAAAATACGTAAAACTCCTCCTGGCGCTCGAAACCGAACCGAAGCCCGATCACGCGGCCGACGCGCTCGCGGGCGCGCTCACGCATTTGCACTATGCAAATGTTTTGTGATATAGTGATCTCATGTTCAACAGCCTTACCGGCACGATTACCGGAAAATCTCAAAACACGGTTTCGATCGATACGCACGGCATCGAGTGGATGCTCACCGTACCCGGCTCTTCGCTCGATGCGCTTCCCCGCGTCGGAGAAGAGGGCAGGATATTTACGTATCTCGTGCACAGCCAAGATATCATGTCGCTTTACGGTTTTGCATCTGACGAAGAACGCTCTCTTTTTTTTGACCTTTTAAAAGTCGACGGCATCGGCCCGAAGGCTGCGGTAAAGATTCTGACGAATATCGCGGGAAGCGATCTCGTTTCGGCTCTCGACAAGGGAGACGTTTCCGTGCTCGAGCGGATTCCGGGCATCGGAAAAAAGACCGCGGCGAAAATGCTGCTTGCACTCAAAGGCAAATTGACCATTCCGGGCGCCCCCGATACCCGCCGCGTAAGCGCAAATCCCTTTGAAGCGGTCGTCGCATCTCTCGTATCTATGGGCTACGAACGGAAGATATGCGAAGGTGCGGTCGCATCTTCGGCTTCGAGTCTTTCAAAGACGGACGGCTGGGACGCGAAAAAACAAACCGAAAAAGAGGATGCGGTGTTCCGCCGCGCCCTCACGGAGCTTGCACAATGAGCGGAAAACGCAAAATACGCACCGACGCTGAAATGCACGATGAAGAAGCCGAGTTTGACTCATCCCTTTCCGCTCCGGAGGACTTTTCCCGCATCGTCCGCGCCGACTTTTCAGGTGAAGAGGACGCGCAGGAAAACAAACTTCGCCCTCAGCTTTTAAACGAATTCCTCGGACAGGAGACGACGAAAAAAAATCTTTCGGTCTTTATCGCCGCGGCGCGGAACCGGGAAGAAGCGCTCGATCACCTCTTTTTAATCGGGCCGCCGGGACTCGGCAAAACGACGCTCGCTCAGATCACCGCGCACGAACTCGGCGCGGATTTTAAGATAACCTCTGCACCCGCGCTCGACAAACCCAAGGATCTTGTCGGCATCCTTTCGACGATTACGCCGCGGACGGTATTTTTTATCGATGAAATCCATCGGCTCAAGCCCGCGATCGAAGAGATGCTCTACATCGCGATGGAAGACTTCGAACTCGACTGGGTGATCGGTCAGGGAGCGGCAGCCCGCACGGTGCGCATTCCGATTCCTCCGTTTACGCTTGTCGGAGCGACGACGCGGGCGGGCAGCGTATCGACGCCGCTTGTCAGCCGCTTCGGTATCATCGAGCACTTGAATTATTATACGGGCGAAGAGCTCGCTTCGATCATTCACCGTTCCGCGAAACTGCTTTCCGTTTCGGTCGACGACGATGCGGCCTTTCTCATCGCATCGTGTTCGCGCGGAACCCCCCGCGTCGCAAACCGCGTGCTCAAGCGTATGCGCGATTTTGCGCAAGTGGACGGCCGCGGCAGGATCACAAAGGATATCGTCGAAGCCGGTCTTTCGCGCCTCGAAATCGACAGTCTCGGGCTTGAGCGCTACGACAGAACGATTTTGCGTTCGGTTATCGAAAATTTCGGCGGCGGGCCGGTCGGCGCGGAAACGCTTGCGATATCCGTCGGAGAATCGCTCGATACCCTCGTCGATTATTATGAACCCTATCTCATTCAGTGCGGGCTTTTGCAGCGGACGAACAGGGGACGACTTGCGACGGAAAAAGCGTACAAACATCTCGGCATCGAAGGAGCGATTCGTCATGAAAACGACGGACTTTTATTTTGATCTGCCGGAAGAGCTTGTCGCGCAGCACCCGTCGGGTATACGGGGCGAAGATAAACTTATGCTCCTCGATAAGAAGAGCGGCAGCGTTTCGCACTTCGATATGCGCGATCTTCCCGACTTGCTTGAGCCCGGTACGCTCGCCGTCTTTAACGATTCCCGAGTCCGCCGCGCGCGTGTGTTCGGCGTAAAAGAGACGACGGGGCGCGAATGCGAGTTTATGTTTTTACATCAAATCGATGAAAAAGGCTTTCTGTGGCGTACGATGGTAAAGGGCGCAAAAAAGCAAAAGCGCGGCATGCGTTACGCGTTTCCGGACGGCTTTTTCGGCGTTATCGAGGGAGAAGATGCCGGAACGGAATTTCGAAATCTCAAGTTTGACAATCCGATTTCCGAAAGTTGGTTTGAAAAAAACGGTCACATACCGCTTCCTCCTTACATCAAGCGAGGCGATACGGCTTCCGATGCGGAGCGCTATCAAAACGTGTATGCAAAGACGACCGGGAGCGCAGCTTGTCCGACTGCCGGCCTTCACTTTACCGAAGATATGCTTTCGCGCCTGAAAGAGAAGGGAATCGATATCGCGTGGGTGACGCTCCACGTCGGGCTCGGAACCTTTTTGCCCGTACGCGAAAGCGAAATCGAAAAGCATAAAATGCACGAAGAAGCGTACACGGTGCCCGACATTACCGCGCAAAAGATCAACGATGCAAAACGGAGCGGGAGACGCGTGCTTGCCGTCGGAACGACGTCCGTGCGAACGCTCGAATCTTCATGCGACGAAAACGGTTTTGTAAAAGCGGGGGCGGGGAGTACGCATATTTTTATGTATCCCGGTTTTCGATTTAAAGTCGCGGATGAACTCTTTACGAATTTTCACACGCCCGAATCGACGCTCATCATGCTTGTGAGCGCTTTTGCCGGGCGTGAACATATTTTAAACGCGTATAAAATCGCCGTAGAAAAGCGCTACCGTTTTTTCAGCTACGGAGACGCGATGTTGATCCGTTGACGAAAAAAATCGATACGGAAAAACCTCCTGCGCGTATTTGACACAGCCGATTAAAATTTGTATAATAATTCGATTTATGATGACTGAAGTCTGTGTAACCGCTCCGGCAAAGATAAACATCGGTTTGCATGTTTTGCCGGGACGTGTAAACGGATTTCATACGATCGAAAGCATTTTTCAAACGGTAACGCTCTTTGACACGCTTGTCGTGCGCGCGTCCGAAAAAAAAGGCTGTATCGTCGAGTGTGAAGATATGAAGCTTCCGAGCGACAATACGATTTTGTCATCATATAACGCGTTCCGTTCGGTTACCGGTATGGATGATTTCGGCGTGCATGTCGCGCTCGAAAAACGAATCCCTTCCGGCGGCGGATTGGGCGGCGGATCTTCCGATGCGGCTGCATGCATACGGGCGTTCGAAGCGTTGAATAAAATAACGCTTTCCGTTCGGCAGCTGGAAAGCATTGCGTCAAAAATCGGCAGCGATGTGTTCTTCTTTTTATTGTGCGGTGCGGAGGGATGTGCAGTTGTTACGGGCCGCGGTGAAATCGTAAAACCGATTCATGCGCGTGATGACCTGTTTATGTTGCTTGTTTTTCCCGGCGTTCACAGCTCGACGCAGGAAGCCTATGCGCTTTTCGACGAGGGCCGTGCGGCGGGAAAGATAGTGCCATGCCCGGCTTATGCGGATTTGGAAACCGTATACAAAACTCCGGCTTCAAGCTGGAATTTTGCAAACAGTTTTACTCCGTACTTGGTAAGTCGGTTTCCGGAAATCGGCTTCGCATTGGACGACCTTCGTCGGGAAGGCGCTTTGTTTGCCGAAATGTCCGGATCCGGTTCCACGGTCTACGGGATCTTCCCTTCCGAAGAGGAAGCGGAAAATGTCCGCTCTGTGCTGGCTTCGCGCTGGAAAGGAACATTCGTTGTGCGTCCTTTTCAGACCCCTAAGCTCGTTTCAACAAACGGAGGAACGTATGCAGATTACGGAGTTGCGCATTCGGAAGGTGGAAGGCGAGGGTAAATTACGCGCCTATGTAACGGTCACTTTTGATAATTGTTTTGTTGTGCACAACGTAAAGATTATCGAAGGAAAAAACGGTTTATTTATCGCCATGCCGAGCAGAAAGACCGCAAACGGTGAATATAAAGATATAGCGCATCCGATCTGTCCTGATTTCAGGGCCGAGCTCCAAAAGAGAGTGTTGGATGAATACAACGCCGGTCACGTTGAAGAAGCGGGCTCCGGCGACGATGCTCCGCTGTCTCCCGTAGACAGCAGTATATAACAAAAGTTTTTTATTGGGACGTCGGCAAGCGGTAAGCCCCCGGCTTTTGGTGCCGGTATTCCACAGGTTCGAATCCTGTCGTCCCAGCGAATAATCGGAAAAACAGCGGATTTCGAAAAGCTTCTGCTGTTTTTTTAATGTAAGGAGTCCTAAAAATGGATCAATTGGTTATCAATGCAAAAACCCGCACGACGACGGGAAAAACAGCGGCGAAAAGATTACGTGCTGCAGGCCGCCTTCCTGCGGTCATGTACGATGCGAAGGGCAAGTCGACGATGCTCGAAATCGATGAAGTTGAGTTTAATAAAGTGTGGCGTTCGATCACGCCGACGACGCTCATTTCGTTGAAAATAGACGGACAGGAAGCTCGCGATGCTTTTATTAAAGATACGGAATACGCCATCCTCAAGGATAAAGTGCTCCATGCCGATTTTTTCGAGCCCGATGCGGATGAAAAGCTTATCGCAAAATTCAAGCTTTCCTATACGGGAACTCCCGCCGGCGTTTTGAAGGGCGGCTATATGCTCAAGCATTTGCCGGAAATCACCGTACAGGCGGTACCGCGTAAGATGCCGCAGTCCGTTACGGCGGACGTATCTTCTCTCAACATCGGCGATACGTTCCGTGTAAAAGATTTGAAATTGAACGAAGGCGTGACCGTCCTGACCGACGAAAACGCATCTCTCGTGAGTATTACTCCCGCCCGCTGAACGAGCGGTAAAAAAGCATGCGGCTGTCTCTTGCGGGGCGGCCGTTTTTGTTTTAAAATACCGAGTGCATGAAAAGCGATAGTGTCTCAGCCGATGATTTTATCGACGATTTTATAGAGCGGGTGCGCGTCTCTTTGCACTCGTGTACGGACTGTGCGTTCGGCGGCGCATCGTCTGAAGCTCAGGCAGTTTTGCATGAAGCAGGCACGTCGAGGGCAGTGGGCGCGTTCGATGCCGCATCGCCTCAAAACGCTTCGATTTCGCTCGGAGCTGCGGTGTCGGGGGGAGCGGATTCGGTTGCGATGTTCGTTGCGCTTGCCCGCATCGCGCGCGAAAAAAATATTGCGCTTCACGTCATCACGATAAATCACAATATCAGAGCCGAAAAAGAAAGCGAAGGGGACGCGCTCTACGTACAGTCCCTGTGCGCCGATTTTTTGAAGGAAGGCTTTCCCGTCGACTGTACGTGCAAAACGTTTTTGCCGGGCGAAGTTTTCGGCGAAGCGGAAAGGCGCAAAAAGGGTTTGGAAGAAGCCGCGCGCCATCTTCGCTATAAAGCGTTCGAAGAATTCGCCCGAGAAAAAAAAACCGCCTTTATCGCGCTCGCGCACACCGAAGACGACCAGCTTGAAACCCTCCTCATGCGTTTTTTCGAAGGGGGAGGCGCGGACGGAGGGGGCGGCATAAAAAAAACGCGCGGCATGTTTATTCGTCCGCTGCTCGGCATTTCTCGGCGCGAGATCGAGCGGTTTTTGACGCTTGAGCGTATTCCGTGGCGTGTCGACGGCACGAACGGCGATACGTCGTATTTCAGAAATAAAATCAGGTGCCGCCTCGTTCCCGTCCTCGACGCTCTTATTCCGGGATGGAAAAGCGCCGTTTTAGCGGGAGCGAAAAAAGCAAGCGACGACGACGAAGCGCTCACGGTTCTTGCCGATTCTTTTTTATGGATCGAAAGCGGGAAGGGAATGCGTATGCCGAGAGCGGATTTTTCTTCCGCACCCCGTGCGCTTCAAAGGCGGCTTTTATACCGCGCTTTTAATAAAATCGGAATCGAAGCGCGCGTACCTTATCGTTTTGTCGAGCGCATCTGTAACGCAGCGGCCTCTTCCGGAGTTTTTTTTGAAGAAGCGTCGGGTATCTCCGTTAAAATAACGTGCGAATCGATTTCCGTAAAAAAATCGCAAAAGGACGCGACCGACACGGGATTTTCTGCTATAATACGGAAAACGGGCGCTTATGAAATGCCTTTCGGTTTGCTCCGTGTCGAGCAAAAAGACGATGCTTGCGGCGGATTTAGCCGTAAAAGAGCAGCTGTTTTTTGCAAGGGGCAAGCGGGGGAATCTTCCGTGCTGTGCGTTTCGCTTCCGTTTTGCATACGGAGCAGGCAGGCAGGCGACTCTGTTGCAACGGCTTCAGGCGGTGAAAAATCCGTGTCCGATATCTTCGCGGATTGGAAAGTTTTTCCTCGCGACAGAGAGCGCATCCCGATCGTACAGGAACTTGCAAGGGCCGAACAAAAGATCGTGTGTATATGGGGAAGCGTATTGGGCATGCGCGATTGGATCGTAAACGATATCGAGGTTTGAACTATGAAAAAGACGGCGCTTGCCGCAGTGTTTGCATCGATTGTTTTTATTAATTTTTCCGCATCCCTTTTTGCCGAGGATAAAGCGCTTGCCGCGGCGAACAGAAAAACCGCCGTAAGATTTTTAAAACTCGCCGAAGATTATTTTGCCGAGTCCGCATGGGATGCCTCTCTTGCTCAGGCGAAGATGGGACTCGCATACGATGACAGTGTCGCCGACCTGTATTATATCGAAGCGGCCGCGCTCGAAAAGCTTAAACACCCCCGTGCGGAAATTCTCCCGCTTGCAGAAAGGGCGCTTACGGGAGGCGTATGGACGGGCTATAACCGCGACGGAGCTCGGCTTTTGTACGCGGATTTATTGTGCGATACGGGATCATATGAAAAAGCCGTCAGCGTGCTCGACGAGCCTTCGTTTATCTTTTCCGCGGATGCCGAATATGTGAGAGTAAAAGCGTATTACCGCATGAGGAGTGCGGATGCGATCGATAAAGCGCGGAACAAAGTGAACGGCGCGCGCAAAATCTATTCGAACGATATGCGTTTTCCGCTTTTGTTTTTCCGCTGCGAATACGCGATGAGGGGCGGCGACGTTCCGCTCATCGTTCAGTCGATAGCCGATTCGCTCATTGCCCGCATGTCGCGCTTAAATCGTACCGATGCCGAGCTTGAAATCTATGCATGCCTCTTTGCATCGGGCGACGCGCAAAAGCGTATGCTCCAAGCCTTTGCGGCGGCAGGCAAGCGGCATCCGCTCTACGCCCGCGCGGCTCTCGCTGCAGGACTTATATCGCAGGAGGAAGCCCTTTCGTATTTTTTTAATTTTGCCGATAAAACGATTTCTCTCCGCGATCTTGCGGACTTTGCAAGTGTCCTCACCGAAGAAAACGCAAAGCGCATTTTCGCCGAACACATCGCATCTTACGGCGGCGTACTCACGGTCGACACTGACGGCGATTTGGAAACGAACCTCACCGTCCGCTATGAACGGGGGAGACCCGCATCGATTTCATACGACAAAAACAGCGACGGCGTCGACGAATGGAGCGCTCTGTGCGATTTCGGCGCTCCCGTGTCGCTTTCGATGCGGAACTGTAAAATCGAATACGGAAATTATCCGTCGGTTTTAAAAGTCGAGTTTGCCGATCAGGCTTTGCAAAGTCATACATCGTCATTCGATTTTGCCGACGGCGCATTTTTGTGGTCGCCCTTTTCGATGGATGTCCTTCGCGAGTTCAAAGACGATTTCGGTACGGATTTTTTCGTTCCCGTCGTAAAAAACGATGCCGCACTGCCCGATACCGCATCTCTTTTGCTTGCCGCATCGAAGTATGAAGTGCCGTCGACCGAGCGGGAGGGAGCGAATATCGTATTCAACGTGCTCGACGGAAAAGTGCAGACGGCCGATTATTATGCGGGCGGCAAAGCGTATGCGAGAGCCGTTTTTGAAAACGGTTTTCCGAAAACGCGTTCCGTCGACCACGACGGTGACGGCGTCTTCGAAACCGTCGAAGTTTTCGGAAGCGATCCCGAAAACGCGATGCATCTTTCTTCTGAAGAGCGGCTTCGCGTTTCGAAAAACATACTCGGCTCTTCGAAAGACGAAGGCGTCTATATCAAAGCGATTCAAATCGACAGAGACGGAGATGCGTCTGCGGATTTTATCGAAGAATATGCCGCCGACGGTGCGAAAACCGTTTCGTGGGATACCGACGGCGACGGTTTATGGGACGTGCGTTATGAGCGTTTGGGGCAAAAGGCGGGAGAAGCCTTAGTCGAAACGGCTTCGTTTTATCTCTTTCCCGAAAGACGCCTCGTCGTCGTTAAAAGCGAAAACGGGGTGCCGGTAAAAGTCGTTTCGGGAGGTATCGATTATAAGGTCCGAAAAGGAAAGCACGCTTCGCTATATTGGATAGGAGAAGCCGGAACGGCCGAAGACGAAGCGCGTGCCGCCTCCGTCCTTGCATCCGTTTCCGAAGAGGGAAAAGTGACGCCCGTTCAAGGTGCTTCGCGCCTTATGCTTGCAGTCCGTATTGGAGACGTGACGTACGCGGCCATTGTGCCTGATATTTCGGAAGAAAGTGCGTCGTTCGAAGGGGATGGTGACGTTCCGAAAGCGGTTCAGACTTCTCAAACGGCGGACGAAACGGGAAAAGCGGAAGCCGTAAGCGAAGCGCAAAACGGAGAGGAAAGTAATTGAGGTGTTCATGTATATAATAAAATATATTTTTATCGCCGTCGTTTTATCGTTTGCGGTTTTGTCATGTAAATCGCTCGGCGAGCCGAAATCGATTTATGAGCGCTTAAACTACACGGAAAAAGATGTGTACGAAAACGAAAAAAAACGCATCACCGACCTTGTTAAAACGGAGCCGGTAAACGCGCTCTGGCATGCCGAACTGCTCGGAGATGCCGATGCGATTTCTCTGTGCCGGACGGCGGTCGTTCAAAAATACGACGAAGCGATACAAGCAAAAGACTATCTGTCCGCTTTGAAATATTACCGCTCTCTTTCCGCAGTCGGCGCGGCATTCGTTTTGTCCGGAAGTTTGAGCGAAAGCGAATTGACCGCATTGTGCGCGTCCGGCGTTCCCGGGCTTTCGGTCGATGAGAGCTGTCTTCCGAAGACGATCGCCGACTGCATCGATGCGACGGTGACGGTGTGGATCGACCGCGGCATATCGATCAAAGACGGGGCGGGCTACGCCGACCGCGTTATCGGTTCGGGTTTTTTTATCTCCAAAAACGGCTATATCGTGACGAATTATCACGTCATCGAAGATACGGTAAATCCGAAAAACGAAAAGTATTCGCGCCTCTACATCAAGCTCGCTTCCGATCCCGATACGCGCATTCCCGCAAAAGTCGTCGGCTACGATGCGGTGCTCGATTTGGCGCTGCTGAAAGCGGAAGTGGACGCGCCCTTTGTCCTCGCACTCGGTTCAAGCGCGGAATTGGGAATCGGCGACAGAGTGTCCGCGATCGGCACTCCGCTCGGACTCGGCGGCACGCTTACGCAGGGCATCGTATCGAACGTCGAGCGAAAGCTCTTTACGACGGGAAGCGTTTTTCAAATAGACGCTGCGGTAAACTCCGGGAACTCCGGCGGTCCCCTTATCGACGCTCAAATGCGGGTGCAGGCGGTCGTGTTCGCGGGCATCGTGCAGTACCAGGGCTTGAACTTTGCTATTCCCGTCGAATATCTGCGGCAGGATTTGCCGATGCTTTTCCGCGGCGGAAAACGCGAACATCCGTGGATGTGCGCGTACGGGCACACGAAAAAGACGAACGACGGAAAACAAAATATCGGACTTGAAGTGCAATATCTTATGCCCGGCGGAAGCATGTACCGTGCGGAATTCGCTGCAGGGGACGTCCTTACGTCCGCCGGCGGAAAAACGGTCGATTCGATCGAAGCGATGCAGGACATCCTCCGCTCTCACATCCCCGATACGATCGTAAAATGCAGTTACGTGCGCGGAGATGCTTCGGGTGAAAAATACGTCTATCTTGCGCCCCGTCCCGACAACCCGGGCTACGAAATATACAAAAGCGATTTGATTTCGGGTTCGTTCGTTCCGATTTTCGGCATGAAGCTCGCTTCTTCTTCGACCGTAAATCACCGCTCGTATACCGTCGTCGACGTACTCAAAGGCGGCATCGCCGACGAATCGGGTTTTTCGGAAAACGATCCGGTGAGCGTTTCGCGCGTCGTATTTGCGGACGATAACGATGCCGTGCACGTTTCGTTGTATACGCGCAGAAGGAAAAAAGGTTTTCTCGACATCGCGATGGGATTGACGGCTCCTCTCGACAGTCCTTATTATTTTTAATAGGTTAAATGACGAGTTTTGAAAGTATTAACTAATAAAGCTGTGCTTTCGGCGAGAACCCGTCCGCTTAGCCGCGGTCGAGCTTTTAGGGCAGGCTTCCGTACGTCTAACGCTCGAAACGGCACGCAGCCGGAACCTCGCCTCCGCATACTGTTATTTGTGTTCAAAACTCGTCATTTATTTAGTGTACGAAACGGATGGAAAATTTCGAGTTTTAGAAAACTCGAAATTGAACCTAATAATTAACAATTTCGGATACGGCTATGGATTTAAAGTATAAACGCAATTTTTGCATTACGGCTCATATCGACCACGGAAAGTCGACGCTTTCCGACCGCCTCATTCAAAAGGGAAAAATCATCGACGAGCGGAAGATGAAAGACCAGCTCCTCGATACGATGGATATCGAACGGGAGAGAGGCATTACGATAAAAAGCCAAGCGGTGACGATTCCGTATACGGCAAAAGACGGAGTCGATTACGAACTCAATTTCGTCGATACGCCCGGCCACGTCGATTTTTCCTATGAAGTGTCCCGCGCCATCGCTTCGTGCGAAGGCGCCCTGCTGTTGATCGATGCGACGCAGGGTGTCGAATCGCAGACGGTGAGCAATATGTATATGGCGGTCGAACACGATCTCGTGATCATTCCGGTTATCAATAAAATCGATTTGGCGTCGGCCGACGTCGAAGGAACGAAAGCGCAGATCACCAAAGAGCTCGGTCTCGACGGAGATGAAGCCGTCCTCGTGTCGGCAAAGACCGGCGTCGGAGTCGACGAACTTATGGAAGCGATTGTCGCCCGCCTTCCGCCGCCCAAGGGATCGCCCGACGGAAAACTCTGCGCACTCATTTTCGACTGCAATTACAACGAATACCGCGGCGTCGTCGTCCACGTGCGCATCATCGACGGAAGGGTAAAAAAGGACGATGTGATCCGCATGATGGCGGGTTCCGCCGATTACAAAGTTGAACAGGTCGGTATCTTTAAAATCGATTTTGAAGAAACCGATTGCCTCGAAGCGGGCGACGTCGGCTATATCATCGCGGGGATAAAGACCGTAAGCGACGTGCGCGTCGGAGACACGATCACGAATGCGGCCGATCCCGTCGAAAAAGCGCTGCCCGGTTTTAAAGACGTAAAGCCCGTCGTCTACTCTTCCATCTATCCGATGGATTCGAACGAATACGAAGAGTTGAAAAACGCGCTCGAAAAATTAAAGCTCAACGATGCGAGTTTGATTTACGAAAAGGATAATTCGCTCGCGCTCGGAAACGGTTTCCGCTGCGGCTTTTTGGGGCTGCTGCATCTCGAAGTCGTACAGGAGCGGCTCGAACGCGATTACGATCAGTCGGTTATCTTTACCGCTCCTTCGGTGCGCTACAAACTCGTTTTGACCGACGGCAAAGAGACCTACATCGATAATCCCTCGGAGTATCCTTCAGGCCGCATCAGAGAAGCCGAAGAGCCGTACATCAAAGCGTCGATCATCACGCCTTCGCAGTACCTCGGCTCTCTCATGGAGCTGTGCAAACAAAAACGGGGCGAGCAGACGAATATGATGTATCTCGATGAAAAGAGAGTCGAGCTCGTTTACGAAATGCCGCTTGCCGAAGTACTCTTCGATTTTTACGACAAACTCAAAAGCTACAGCCGCGGCTACGCTTCTTTCGATTACGAACTCATCGGCTACCGGCCGACAAAGCTCGTCAAAGTCGATTTTTTGGTAAACGGCAAACCCGTCGATGCGCTTTCCCAGCTGACCTTTGAAGGAAACGCGACCGAGCGTGCGCGGAGCGTATGCGAACGGCTCAAAGGCGAGATAAGCCGCGAACAGTTTAAGATCGCGATCCAAGGCGCCGTCGGCGGACAGATCATCGCGCGGGAAACGGTGAGCCCCGTCCGCAAAGACGTGCTTGCAAAGTGTTACGGCGGCGATATCACGCGGAAGCGTAAGCTTCTTGAAAAACAAAAAGAAGGAAAAAAGCGCATGAAGATGGTCGGAAACGTCGCGATCCCGCAGTCGGCCTTTCTCGCCGTTCTCAAAGAAGGTGAAGAAAAATAACAGTCGACAAGTGCATTCGGCAGCCATTGATGTCCGTAATATTTGCCGGTCATTCCCAGCCGAAGGTCGCAGGCGGCTTATTCGTCGCGTCGTAGTAGACCGCGTCGACAAAGGGGAGGGCGGCGATTTTTTGTACGATGCGCTCAAGTACATTTTGCGGCAAGTGCGCAAAGCGCGCGGTCATCACGTCTTCGCTGCATACGGGACGGAGCACGAAGCTCGCGCGGTCGGGCGAGGACGCATAGGGTAAGGCGATCGTCAAATGCTGGAACACTTTATCGTACCATCCCGATTCGTAAAGCCCTTCGATCGCGATGGCGTCCGCTTCGCGAAGCCGGTCGAGCCGCCCTTTATCGCAATAACCTTTTTGCAGCGAAAGCTTTACGCCCGGCTTTCGGTAGAGGCGGATGAGCGTGCGGTTTATAAAAGAAGCCTTATTCGTGATGTAGGACGATGCCGCTTCGAGCGCATCCCAATCTTCGGGTGTGCGGTAAAAGCCTCCCGCAAGCGTTTCGAATGAAAGCACTGCCGGAAAGCGGTACGTGCGGAAATCTCCCTGTACGCCGACCGAACGCATCGGAAGGGCATATCGATTCATTACGGTTTGTGAAAGCGGAATGCGCATCGCCTCTATTTCTTTTTCAGCGTTTTTAAAATCACTTTTGTCTTTTTCGCTCATCGTACCGTCCGAACACAATACGTTGATCGAAAGGCCGGGACCGGGGAAGGGATGGCGGCGGATGAGGGAAGAGGCGAGACCGAGCTTTTTTCCGATGTTCCGCACTTCGTCTTTGTAAAGATTTTTCAGCGGTTCGATTATCAAACCCTTTTTGATGAGCGATTGGATTCCTTCGACGCGGTTGTGGTGCGTTTTGATGACGTTTGAATTTTTCGTCCCGCCCGATTCGATGATGTCGGGATAGAGCGTGCCTTGTGCGAGCATCCACGATTCCCCGTCCAAGTGCCTTTCGGCGACGATGGCGTTTCGGACGGCGATAAAGGTTTCTCCGACCGCAACGCGTTTTTTTTGCGGATCCGTAAGGCCGCTCACGGCTTTCAAAAAACGCTCACTCGCGTCTTCGACGATAAAATTGGTAAAGCCCGCCGCACGGTAGTGTTCTGCGACGGCTTTGCTTTCGCCTTTACGCATAAAGCCGTTATCGATATGCAGTCCAAGCACGCGATCCTGTCCGAGCGCTTTATTTAAAAGCGCAAAGGTGACGCTGCTGTCGACGCCTCCGCTTAAAAAAAGCAGCACGTTTTTATCTTTCGCTTCGCGCTGTATGTCGCCGATGATCATTTCCAAAACCGCTTTTTCATCCCAATTTTTTTCCATGCCGCAAACCTGCGCAAAGTTTTTGAACACCTCGTTTCCGCACGGCGTGTCGGAAACTTCGCAGTGAAACTGCAGACTGAAGCGCTTTTTTGCAAGGTTTTGCAGCGCTGCGTATTTACAGTTTTCGGTGCTGCCCGTTCTCTCAAATCCGTCGGCGATCTTCGTCACTTCATCCTGATGGCTCATCCACACTTGCATAGGAGAAGCGATTCCGGAAAAAAGCGGAGACGCGGTGTGTGGATCGATCGTAAGATGCGCTATACCGAATTCTCCCGCCTCTCCTTTTTCCACTTTTCCGCCGTAATGCTGCGCCATGAGTTGGTGTCCGTAGCAGAGTCCCAAAATCGGAATGTCCGAATCCAAAATCGATTTGTTGAAGGCGGGGACATTCGCGTCGTACACCGAAGCGGGGCCTCCGCTTAAAACGATCCCCTTTGCGCCTTCGATTTCCGAAAGAGAAGCGGAGGGGAGGGCGATTTCGGAATAATAACCGAGAGCGCGGAAACGCTTTGCGATCAAGTGCGCGTATTGACTTCCGAAATCGAGAACGATGATTTTTGAGAGCGGCATAGTGTTTCCTGTCTATAAAAAATATTGTTTAAAATACGGCATTGCAAAAATATCAATTTTTTAAAATACTGCAACCGTCCGCTTATTATATCACAGTATCGCTTTTTTGTGCGCGCTCGGCACACGCGGTTTTCATCATATCTTCCGTCCGGCAATAAAAAAACGCCCCGCGGGAAGCGCGGGACGTTTCGAAACAAGTAGACGCGCCTGCGATTTTATGCGGGACGCATACGAGCCTTTTAATTTCCGGTAAACTTGCCGACCAGTTCGGGAAAATCGAAACTCTTTTCTACAAAGTAGCGGAGGTCGAAATCCTCGTGCGTAACGATGACCAAAATCGTCGCGTGGACGGCGAGGTATTCGGAAATCGCCTGCATGACTTTCAAGCGCGTTTCGAAATCGATGTGCGCGAAGGGTTCGTCGAGGAGGAGGATATCGGGTTTAGCGGTAAGCGCGCGCGCGATATCCATGCGCTTCATCTCTCCTGACGACAGCTGCTGCGGTCGCTCGTCGAGGTTTGCGCTCGTAAGGCCGACTTTTTCGAGGTTCTTTTCGAGCTCTTCGATCGTACCGCCTTCGCTCGCCGCGGAAATCTGTTTAAACGAATTTCGAATGCTCAAATCGGGAAAAAACGAAAAGCGCGAATCCTGCTGTACGACCGTCATGCGGCGGCGGAACGGTTTAAACGCTTTCGGATCTCTTCCCGTTTCTTTCGGCTTTAAGGCGATCAAATCGGAACCTTCCATGAGGATCTGTCCCTTGGTGCTGTCGAGCAGACGGAGGATCGCTTTGATCGTCGTAGACTTTCCGCAGCCGGAAGGGCCGGTGAGTCCGTACACGGTCGAGCGTTCGAATTTGAGATTCAAGCCCTTAAATGCGGTAAACGTGCGTTCTCCGAAGATTCCGCGTTTAAAATACGTTTGCGATACGTTTTTCAATTCGATCGCGGTTCCCGACGCACCTTTTTTCGCTTCGGGCTTTTCGTAGCCTTCCATTTCGGGAAGCTCTTTCATCTGTTCGATAATGCCGTCTTTGAGCATAAACGCTTTATCGAGCGTCAGCCGTTTGATAAAGTCGAGATCGTGACTGACCATGAGGAAGGTTTTATCTTTCGGAGCGAGTATTTCGTTGTTCAAAAACGTGACGAAGTGCTTACGGAGATTGCGGTCGAGGTTTACGGTCGGCTCGTCCAACAGGATGAGATTTCCTTTTCGCGATAAGAGGATCATGAGCGTGATGCGCTGCATCTCACCGCCCGAAATTTCGTCGGGATAGAGACGCGCAAACGCTTCAAAATCGAGTGAAAAATATTTTGTGAGCCGCTCTACGATAACCGCTCTCTGTCCCGGAGCGAGCAGGGCGAGGTTTTGATCGAGGGTTAAAGCGGGGTTCATAACCTGTGCGGTTTCCGCCGGTATGAACATGAGTCCCGACTGCGCGATCTGCGACCATTCGCCGAAGCCGAGTTTGTGATTGAAATATGCGGGGATGCCGTTTACTTTCATGGCCCCTTCGAAGGTAAAAATCTTCGTAGAGAGAATACCGGCGACGGATTTCAAAAACACCGATTTACCGGTACCCGTCGGTCCCATGATGACGGCCGAAGCGTGCTGTTCGAGCGAAAAACTGCAGTTTTTGAGGAGCACGCGCTCACCGAGACGGATCGAAAAATTATTAAGCGAAATGGGTGTCATGCTGCGTTTCCTCCCTCTTTTTCGTTCAGCACGATTAAAAAGGCGACGCTGATCGCGATGAGTACGGCGGACGGAATCCAAAAGAGGATCGGATCTCCGCCTTCAAACAACGCGTCGCGGTGAGCGGCGATTAAAGCGCCCGGGCTCAAGTGAGCGGGGGTACCGTAACTGCCGAAGCCGAGCTGAATGATAAAACCGAATGAACAGTCGAGGACGAGCGTTTTCAGTAAAATGCCCGCCGCAACACGGCGAAACGTACTGCGCATCAAATCGGTCGTCATCAAAATGGCGAGGATGCGCATTTTCGGAAAACCGTATGAACGGAACGATAAACTGTATTTTCGGTTGTACAAATCGATGAGCGGGATCGCGATACTCCGAACCGCTTCCGGCAGCGTCGTCACCGTCGCCGCGAGCACGAATACGACGAGCGACATAACCGTGGACGCCGCGCTTGTGTGGCGTGCGAGGTAGCCGGATACCGGTGCATAGCAAAAGAGCGCTACGAGGATCGCCGGAATCGATTCCACCGCATTGAGGATATTTGCAAAGCCTCTGCCGACTTTCATCCACAAAACGCTTATGTAGCCGAGTATAAAACTTAAGAGCATCGCGAAAAGTAAAGTCGCCGCGAGCGTAATCGAAAGTTCTTTAAACGACGAAACGAGCGAAGCAAAATAACCGGAGTCGACGATTCTTTGGGGCGCGAGGCCTGCAAAATAAAACGACGGAAGCCATGAAAGCACGAGAGGCGATATCAAAACGATGATGCACAGTATTTTGAGGATTTTAAATAGCTTTTTCATACCACCTCGGATAAATCAGGAATAGAATGGTCTTCACCAAAAACGCGACGACCGCGTTGACGCACAAGAGGATAAACACCGACGCTACAAGCAAATCGGTATTCGTCGCAAGGAGGGCGTCGAGCAGCGTACTGCCGAGTCCCGGAAATGAAAACACGATTTCCGCAATCGTCACCCCTCCGATGATCGCCGGCACTTTACCCGCAAGATAGGGGATAAAGCGCGGAAGACTCGAAGAAAAGAGATAGCCCGAATATGTTTCAGGAAGCGGAAAAACCCGCCCCAAATTGCGTCCGAGCGTCGAAAATACGATCGCATGCGTCGAGTTGACCTGTCTGAGCATATCGGCTTTGAGGAAGTTCGTCGCATCCCACGAAAGCCCTCCGAGTACTACGGTGATAAACGCAATGATGATAAACGGAGCATCGCTTCCGAAGGCGTTGGCCAAAACCCAAAAGCCGACGAACAGCGGTACGGCGGCGAGGACCGACGTGATCAAACCCAAAAAACCGCTGAAGCGCTCGGCTCCTGCGTATTCGTGGTGTTCGGCCATGTACTGTCCCGTTACGGCGTAGGCTGAGGCGGCGAGTGCGATGACGGTCAAAATAAAGAGCGCGAGCAGCGTCAGCGGTAAGGTGACGGCTGCTCCCGATGCGATAATTTGACCCGAGCTGAAACCCGGATGCGCGATGGAAAAATTTTCCGACCCCGAAATAAGCAACAAAAACGATCGTGCCGCTTCGGCATAGCTTTCAGCCGGCGCACCGATTGAAAGCAGGTAAAATGCCGAAAGCACGAGTGTCCCTGCCACGGCAAATACGATGCCGTGGACAATGAATTCGCGGATTAAAAAGCGTAAAAAACGCATACCGCTTCCTATTTGACCTTCCAGTGTTCAGCTGAAAGGAAAGGATTATCCGTAGCGATCGCGACATTTTCCAAACCGCGCGAGTATACGTCTTTTTCAAGCGAACACAGATACAGCGCGGGTGAAAGTTCGCAGATGCGCTTGTCGATTTGGAGCGTGAGGTCGATCCAATTTGCGGTAACGATCTCTTTTTCCCATGCGTCGAAAAGGCTGTTCAGTTTACTGTCCGCGATACCGGTGACGTTTTTCGAACCGTTCGAGCGGTACCAGTCGCCCAAGCTCGAATAGAGGTTGTCGAAACCTTCGCAGTACATAAGCGCGAGTTCGAACGATTTTTCGGTGTTTACCATGCGGTCGAAAACTTTGTCGCCGGTACGCTTCGCTTCGACGTTCAAACCGATTTCGGCAAGCTGTTTGACGATGCCGCTCGCCATTTTATCGCCGAATTCACCCATAGAGTCGGGGTAGAGGAGGATAGCGTTTTGACCCGAAACACCGCCCGAAGAGGCAAGACTCTTCGCCTTTGCCAAATCATAGGAGAGGAACGTCGGCATGGGTTTGTCGACGTATTCGGGAATATTCGCCGCGAAGAGATTCGACGGGAAAGGTCCGTAGTTTAAGATAACGCCCGATTTTTGATCGGTGATCGAAGGAATGAGCATCTCACGGTCGAGCGCCATAGCCATAGCCTGGCGTCCGTCGGCGTTCGGGAACAGCTTCGTGTTGATTGCCACTTCATAGAACGCGTACGGGATATACGAGTTGATATCGACGTTCGGGATCTTTGCGACGTCCGCGCGATCGGTCGGCTTCGTTTCGAGGATGACATTGACGCGGCCTTTGCGCATTTCATTCATACGAATGATCGGGTCGATGATACGCGTCATGACGAGGTTGCTCATCTGCGGCGTATTTCCGAAATAGGTGCCGTTCGCATCGAAAGTAACCCATTTACCGATTTCCCACGTTGCGAGTTTAAAGGGACCCGTTCCGACAGGTTCGGTTGCGAACTTGCGTTCGTTTTCGCCCGCACGCATATTGACGCGCATTTTCTGTCCGTTGTATTTCGACGGAACGATTTTGAACGTCAATACGGGGTAAGCGCGGAATTCGGGTATAGGATTGATGAATTCGATCTTTACCGTTCTGTCGTCTTCGGCGGAAACGCTTTTGATAAACGACATGAGGTAGCTGCGTTTGGGAGAATCGTTTGCTTCGTCGGTATATGCGGCAAACGAATAGACGACGTCGTCGGCAGTGACGGGATTCCCGTCGTGCCATGACACATCCCGCAGCGTCGCCGTATAGGTTTTTTTATCTGCAGGATTCTGCACGATGCTTTCCGCAAGGGCGAGATTGGAATAAAGAGAGCCGCTTTCTTTATCGACTTCGAAATTGACAAGACCGTCGAACAAAAGCTCATCCGCATTTAAGCCCGACGTATTTTGCTCAAGCACGGGATTCAATGAATCGGGAAGCGTGGAAACCGCGACGACGACTCCCTTAGGCTGTGCTTTCCAGATGATAAATGCACCTGCCGATATGAGTACGATAAGTGCGACGATAATAATGGCAATAAGGCCTTTTTTGTTAAACTTCATTAACGCATCCTCACAATGAATGAACTGTAGACGACGACTTCGCCTTCATAGTCGGGCGTTTTGCCCTTTTGTACTTCAAAGAAATATTTGTTGCTCGTCAACGTGCTGCCCGCGTTGAGAACGGGCCACGAATTTCCGACTTTATAGTTGCGGTTGACGAGATCTTTCATATTGTTCTTTTCGATAAGTCTTCCGCTCTTCGTATTTTCGGCGAAAACGCGGACGGTACGATTATCCTTCAGCGTGACGACGAGGTCATTCATCTGTCCTCGCGGAATGGAAACCATACCCCACCAGTATTCGTTGCCTTTTGCATTTTTCGCGCTGAATTTCGCAGGGCGGCTCTTTTTGCTTTCCGCCGTCGAGCGCGGATCGGGGTTGAACAGACCGATCATGAGCGGGAAGACGACTTTGCCGCGGCTCGCGATTTCCTGTGCGGTGCGGATTTCGGCGTTGACCTGCGCGATCTTCGATTCGAGATCTTTTTTCTGTGCGTTTATATCGTCGATGATATCCTGTCCGATATCGTTCGGATATTTTGCCGCAAAGCCGAGCAGATCCTGATACGTCGCTTCGATATTCGATTGAACCGACTGATAGTGTGCGAGAATCGCTTCGAGCGGCATCTTGCCGTTTTCACCTGCGTTTTCGGGACTGCGCGCGAATTCTTCGTCGATGTGCGTTTTATATTCGTATGCGCGAGCGCGGATAGCCGAAGCGCGTTCGATCGACAAATCCTGGCGCGTCTTTTTGAACGCGCGGATATTTGACGAAACGCCTGCGGTTTTCGCAACGCCTGCATTGTTCGCCGCCGCATCGATTTCCTTTTCGGCGCTCGTATACGCGGCGAGTACGGAATCGTAAGCCGCGATTTTCTGTTCGAAATTCGGAGTTGAACGCGCCGCTTCGATTTGGCTGTTGAGGGAAGCCTTTTTTGCTAAAAGAGAGCTTACGACATCGGTTTCTTTGTTCGCCTGCGTGAGTTCGTCGGTGTTTCCGTAGAGCTTTACTGCGGACTCATAGAGGTTTTTCGCCTGAGTCGTTTTTCCCGCCGCAACCAAACCGTCTATGCGGCCGGCCGAAAGAGAAGCGCCTTTTTCCGCAACTTCCGACGGAACCTTTAAAGCGGGATCAAGCGAGCTGAATTTGGCGATCGCCGTATTGCAGGCTGCAAGCAGTTTCGCTTCATTTTTCGTCGAGTCGGTGCTTTCAAGAGCTTCGGCTCCGGCTTTGTATGACGCGATGTGATTTTCATACTGCTTTTTTACTTTTTCGTCTTTAATTTCGTTCCAATACGGGGCGGCCGCTTCGGGCTCGCGGTCGTTCCACGCTTTTACACCTGCGGCGATCGCCCTTTGATCGGGGCTTTCTTTGCTCGTCGTGGCGCAGGAAATAAGCATAACGGCTAAAATTGCCGAAACGATAACAGCGTATTTTTTCATTCTGAAACCTCCTTAACTAAACGGAAGCCGACATCGGCATATCCGTTTTGACTGTTGATATTGCGGAAATTGGAAATGCGTAATTCCGTCGGACCGTCCATCCATGATCCGCCTTTGACGGTGCGAAGATTCGTCTCTCCTTCGATACCGTGATTCGACGATGTCCATTCGGCGACGTTGCCGGACATATCGACAAGACCCCATGCGTTGTTGCCGTTTTCAAACGAGCCGACGGGGGAAGTCTTTGTAAATCTGCCGTTGCCTTTGTAATTTGCGCGTTTTCCGTCGGTCGGACTTTCATCTCCCCACGGATAGATGATGTCGGCACCTGCACGGGCGGCTTTTTCCCATTCTTCTTCAGTCGGAAGGCGATAGGTCGAACCCGTTTGTTCGGAAAGCCACGCGGCGTATGCTTCGGCTTCAGCATAGCTGACGGCGACGACCGGCTGCTTTCCCTGATTGTAATCGGGGTTGTCGAAATAATCGGGAGCGTTTTCGGCTCTCGTCGTGTGCAGGAAAGCCGCATACTGCGCGTTCGTCACGGGTGTCAAGCCTATGGCGTAGGAAAGAGTTGAAGCCGTGTGAGCCGCTTCTTTTTTCTGTGCGCGGGTATCCTGAGGAACCGCTCCGGCATTGAACTCGCCTGCGGGAACGACGACCGACGGGAACGCCGCGTTGATGTCGTCGAAACGGACATAGTGCGCATCGGCGGACGTTTGTACGTCGAGTTTTTTCAAAACCGCGGATGACGGAACGGACTTTGCCAATGCCGTCTTCACCGTAAGCGTTACCGCTCTGCTGCGGAAGTTTGCATCGGCGGGGAAATCGACGGATGCGTTGCCGAGCACGTCGGTTTTAACAAGCGTGCGCACGTCGGCGACTTCTTCCGTCATAACCGAAGGAAGATCGGTAGCTTCCCATATAAACTCAATCGGGAATCCGCCTGCCGCATTGCCCGAATCGTCCGCAACCTTTACCGAAAATTTCGTCTTTGCATTGACGATGCCGTCTTGCGTCGAAAACGTAAAGACGAGGCTTTTTTCGACATCGGTGCACAACGCTTCGGCTCTGCGCGAAAGCAGTTCCGTACCGTCGGGTACGGCGGAAAGCAGATCCGTTTCTCCTTCTTCGACCAATCTCGCGAGGACCGCGAGGGCTGCCGAAACTTTGTCCGCGGGGTTCTTTTTGTTTTTACCCGCAGCAAGGCGGGCGCTTAAATCGGCGCGGAGCGCGTCGGCGTATACTTTTTCTTTTTTGTCCCAATCGACGATTTTCATCCGATACGTAACTGCCGGAGGCTCATTCTTTTTCGATTGAACGTAGGGCTTGATATCGTTGATGCGGGCTTTAACCGATGCGTCGCTCACTTGTATTCTCGACGCTTTCGGATTTACGGAGCGGACAGCGGCGGTCAGCGCGCTTTCGACGAGATCGCGCTTTCCGGCACGCTCGGCTTCAGCTGCGGTAGCTCCTTTACCGTAGCCGTAGTAATAACCTTCTTCTTGTTGTACCAAAGCAGGTTCCGCTTTTTTTGCAAAAGCCGACCAGTTTGTTAAAACAAAAAAAACGGAAACCAAAAGAATCGCGAGGCGATTCCGTTTCATTGATGTACTCATACTTGATCTCCTAAAATTTATTATCCGTCAATCGTAATAAATTTAGCAATAAAAATAAATTCAACAATAAATATGTCAAATTCCGTTTTTCCGTTATCGATGTTCATCGTTTGAAAAGCGATACGCTTTACGGACGAAGTCGATAAAGAATAGCATACGGCTGAAAGTAAGTCAATATTTGCGAAAACGGTATTTCGCAGCATGCGGTACAAAACGCCGTACGCTTTTATAACAACGTTCAACCGCGAAGGTTATACGCCGTTTATCGTATTAATTTTAAAATTGTTTTTTGTTCTTTTTTATTGTTATGGTAGTTTTTTTGATAAAATATTATTAATTAATAATATGCAAACCGCTTTCGCCGCGTTTTCGTACGGCGGCAAAACGGTTTATCCGAAGCGTTTTCCCCGTGTCCGTTTCCGCCGTTATTTTTTTGTTTTTTCGGCGTAATCGCACGCCGCTTTAATAAATTCGCGGAAGAGAGGCCCCGCTCTGTTCGGGCGGCTTTTGAACTCCGGGTGAAACTGTACGCCGAGCATCCACGGGTGATCGGGCGCTTCGCATATTTCAACCAAATCGCGCTCGGGGTTTACGCCCGAAACGATGAGACCCGCTTGTATCAATCTGTCGCGGTAGGCGTTATTGAATTCGTAGCGGTGACGGTGCCGTTCCCAAATCGTTTCGGCGCCGTACGCTTTTTCTGCAAGCGTACCCGGCTTTATTTTGCATTCGTATTTTCCGAGACGGAGCGTGCCCCCGAGAATCTTTCCGCTTTGGTCGGGCATCAAATCGATGACGGGATCGCTCGTCGATTTATCCATCTCCGAAGAGTTCGCGTCTTTTAAACCGAGCACGTTCCTCGCGTATTCGATGACTTGGATCTGCATGCCGAGACAGATGCCGAAGTAGGGCACTTTGTGAGTTCTCGCGTACTTCGCGGCGTAAACCATGCCTTCGATACCGCGTCCGCCGAAGCCGCCCGGAAGGATGATACCGTCTGCGGCTTTTAAACGAGCGAGGGCGGCTTTATCGTCGGGGAGCGTTTCGGATCCGATCCAATCGATCGTTACGTCCGCTTCGTTGTGGATGCCGCCGTGTACGAGCGATTCCGCGACCGAGAGGTAGGCGTCGTGCAGTTCGACGTATTTTCCGACGAGCGCTATAGTCACTTTACGTTTCGGGTTATTGAATTTGTCGACCATCTTTTGCCATTCGGCGAGATCGGGCGTCGTGTTTTTAAGGGAGAGCGTTTCGCATACTGCGTTTCCGAGTCCTTCGTTTTCCATTTGGAGCGGCACTTCGTAGATGGACCTCGCGGTGAGGTTTTGGATAACATGGCTCGTGTCGACGTTGCAAAAAGAGGCGAGCCGTTCGCGGGTTGCCGTATCGATCGGTTCTTCGGTTCGAAGCATGATGATGTCCGGCTGGATGCCGAGTTCCTGCAGCTCTTTTACCGAGTGCTGCGTCGGCTTCGTTTTGAGTTCCTGCGATTTTTTCATGTAAGGCACGAGCGTCAAGTGAATGTAGCAGCAGTTTTCTTCGCCGACTTTGTATTTCATCTGACGGATCGCTTCCATAAACGGCAGCGATTCTATGTCGCCGACGGTACCGCCGATTTCCGTAATGATGACGTCGGCTTTCGTTTCTTCCGTCGAAAGCATCATACGGCGGAGAATCTCTTCGGTGATGTTCGGAATGACCTGCACCGTGCCGCCGTGAAATCCGCCTTCGCGCTCTTTGTTCAAGACGGCGAGGTAGACGCGGCCTGCAGTCGTATTCGACGATTGGGAAAGAGAAGCGTCGGTAAAGCGCTCGTAGTGCCCCAAGTCGAGGTCGGTTTCGGCTCCGTCATCGGTGACGAAAACTTCACCGTGCTGGTAGGGATTCATCGTTCCCGGATCGATGTTCAAGTACGGGTCGAATTTTTGATTGACGACTTTGTATCCTCGGCTTTTTAAGATGAGCCCGATAGATGCCGCGGCGATGCCTTTGCCGAGTCCCGAAACGACTCCGCCGGTGATGAATATATACTTAGCCATTTTTGTTATTATAGCAGGAAAGTTTCCGTTCGTCCATAAACGTGCGAAACATATTCGGAGATATGCGACAGCGCTTTTTCGGCCGTTTTGTGATTTATTTCGAGGAGACTTCGAAACTCTTCGGCGGAAATCTTCATCAGTTTACAGTCGGTTTCCGCTTTCGCTTCCGACGTACGCACTTGATCGAGTATGCACGTCTCTTCACCGAAAAAAGAACCCGTATCGCAGTAGGAAAGGTTTCCGTTTCTGTTGATGCGCACCGCACCGCTGACGACGTAATACGAATCGTCGGAGCGCTCGTTTTTCGAGTAGATGATCGCGCCCGCTTTATAATCTTCGACGTTGCCTTCATTCATGACGGATGAGGGTCTTATGAAAAGTATACGCTTTACGATCGAATTGAATTTCGTGTCGTCGCGGTCGGGCAAAAGGTACAATTCACTCAAAACGAGCGGATCGAAAAACTGTACGATATAAATCACTTGTGCAAAGATAAAAAACAGCGTAAAAAAGATATACGTTTGCAACAGAAAAACCATAAGACCGCCGAGCACGCCGTAGATGATATTGTAATTTGCGATATTGAGAAATTCGTTTGTCAATTTTGCCGCCGCAAAAAACGAAAGCGTGCACAATGCGGAACAGGCTGCACAGAGTTTCAGTTTCGGTTTCGTTTCCGACGCATAGCGGTAAGCGAGCAGCACGATGATAAATATGAGGGCGAACTCGGATGATGTGATAAAAGTACCGGGTGAAATGCCGAGTTTTGCAGGAAGATCTATAGGCAGCGATGACAGCGGCGAAAGCGTAAAAAAATTTCTCAACGTAAAAACCGCGAGTATGATTACCGCAGCGATGAAGATGAGAGCGAGCTCTCCCGTGACGATGAGCGCATGATTGAAAAGCGCGCGGGATTTTATTTTTTTGTGAAAGATGCGCTGCATGCCCTGCATAACCGCGGCAAATGATTTTCTTGCCATGAGTACGATAAAAAGGGCGAGCACGAATTCGAGCCGGCCGAAGGTTTTCATTTTCAAAAGCGCCCGTATAAACGATTCGGCGTCGAACATCGTTTTGTATTCCGAAACGCGTGACAAAACCGAATCGATGATGTCCGGCGACGCGTGGATGATACGCACGAGGATTGTGAGCACCGTCATCACGATCGGGATAAACGAAAAGAGAAAACCGAACGCGCAAGAGGCCGCGCACATATAGAGATTGTTCCGCGCATAAAACGACGCCGTCAAATAGATGAGCTGACCGACCGTATTTTTTGCCGAGCGTTTTTTATGCCGTCTTTTCATCAACGCTTGTAATTATAGCGCGCTTTTTAAAAATCCGCCAGTTTCGGCGCGCGCGGGTAGGGGATAACGTCGCGGAGGTTCGACATACCGGTAACGTAGCGGAGGAGGCGCTCGAATCCGAGACCGAAACCCGAATGCGGTACCGTGCCGAACCTGCGCAAGTCGAGATACCACGTATAATTCGACATGTCCATATTGCGCTCGTTACATGCGGCAAGCAATTTGTCGTAATTTTCTTCGCGCTCGCTTCCGCCGATTATTTCGCCGATGCCCGGAACGAGGACGTCGAGGGCTTTGACCGTTTTGCCGTCGTCGTTTTGTTTCATATAAAACGCTTTGATCGCTTTCGGATAATTATAGACCATGACGGGGCATTTGTAGATTTGCTCCGTGAGGTAGCGCTCGTGTTCGGTTTGAATGTCGCAGCCCCAAAACGGTTTGTATTCGAATTTGTCTGCGTGTTTTTCGAGCGCTTCGATCGCTTCGGTGTATGAAATCCGCTTAAACGGCGTTTCGGCGACGTGTTCGAGCATCGCGATGAGGCCGTTTTGAATGCGTTTGTCGAAAAACTCCAAATCGTCCCTGCATTTCGAGAGCGCCCAGCGCAAAAGGTATTGGATAAAGCTTTCGGCCAAATCCATATCGTCATCCAAATCGAAAAAGGCCATTTCGGGTTCTATCATCCAAAATTCGGACAAGTGCCGCGGAGTATTCGAATTTTCTGCGCGGAACGTCGGTCCGAATGTGTACACGCGCGAAAGGGCGGTCGCAAGCGTTTCCGCTTCGAGCTGTCCGCTCACCGTGAGGCTCGCTTTTTTGCCGAAAAAGTCTTTCGAATAGTCTACGAGGGATGAAGCGCTTTCGGCCTTTTTGCCGGCATTCCCCGCTTTGACACCGATCTCCGCGATCTTTTCGAGCGACAGCGTCGTCACTTGAAACATTTCGCCCGCGCCTTCGGCGTCGCTACACGTGATGATCGGTGCGTTGATATATTGAAAGCCGTTTTCCTGAAAAAACGAGTGAACGGCGAAGGCCATCTGATTGCGCATACGGAACACCGCACCGAAGGTATTCGTGCGCGCTCTGAGGTGAGCGTTTTCGCGGAGATATTCCATAGACATTTTATTTTTTTGGAGCGGATAGGCGTCGCTCGGACATTCACCTAAGACGGTGAGCTTTTCGAGCGTTACTTCGACCGCCTGTCCTGACGCGGGCGAAGGGACGAGGAGCCCTTCGGCGCGCACCGAAGCGCCGGTATTCGCTTTTGCGAGATTTTCTTCTATCGTTTTGACGTCGGCTCCGGCGGAAGGGGACGTACGGTCAAAAGTCAGCTGGATCGATGCAAACGAGCTGCCGTCGTTTACTTGAATGAAGACGAGATTTTTCGAATCGCGCACGGTTCTCACCCAGCCGCACACGGTGACGGCTTTTCCGTCGGGCTTTGATGCAAGCAGATCTTTTATGAGCGTCGGTTTCATGCGTACGATTGTAGCGATTTTATGTTGTTTGAGCAATGTGCCGCATTCGGTCAGATTTTTACGTGAGGAAATACGTGTCGCGTCGGCACGTCGTGTGTTTGCGGTTGCGTAAAGACTTGATTTTCAAACTCGACGGGCTGTCGAAAAGTAAGCGACGTTTTAAAAATCCCGCTGTTGTCGCGGCGGCAAAAAATCTGTATAATTATAACGCTTTTTACCGCGCATCCGCTCTTCCTTTTTCGCGTCGGGGAGTTTTCCGTAAGGGTTTGACGGAGTAAATGCGCGCGTATTTTTATAGCGGGTTATGTATGGCGAAAGAACAAATTCAAAACGCATTTTTAAAAAAACTTTCGGTACTTGCCCAACGCAACGATCCGATTCCTCCCGCTTTATACACGAAGTACGACGTAAAGCGCGGGCTGCGTTATGCAAACGGGACGGGCGTGCTCGTCGGGCTTACGCGCATCGGCGATGTCGTCGGCTACGATATGGTAAACGGCGAAAAGGTGCCGATTCCCGGCAAGCTCTTTTACCGAGGTTACGATGTCGCTTCCCTTGTAAAAGACGCCGAACGTACAAAGCAGTTCGGCTACGAAGAGTGCGTCTACCTTTTGCTTTTCGGAGCGCTTCCGACGCAAAAGCAGCTCGATGAATTTACGCAGTTTTTGGGACTCCGCCGTACGCTTCCGCCGAACTTTACGGAAGATATGATTATGAAAGCGCCGTCGAGCGATATCATGAACAAGATGGCGCGCGGCGTACTCGCAAGCTATTCGTACGATCCCGATCCTGAAGGACGGGAGATCGCAAACGTGCTCCGTCAGTGCATCGAACTCATATCGCGCTTTTCGACGCTCGCCGCCTACGCATATCAGGCGAAGCGGCGTTTTTACGACGACAAAAGCATGTATATTCACAATCCGCTGCCCGAACTTTCGACTGCGGAAAACTTTTTGCGTCTCATCCGCCCTGATAAAACCTATTCCCGCCTTGAAGCGGAAATCCTCGACCTCGCCCTCATTTTGCATGCCGAACACGGAGGCGGAAACAATTCGACTTTGACGGTGCACGTCGTTTCATCTGCGGACACCGACACGTATTCGGCGATCGCAGCGGCTATAGGTTCTCTCAAAGGAAGACGGCACGGAGGGGCGAATATCCGCGTCATGGAGATGATGGACGACATCAAATCTCACGTAAAGGATTGGACGAGCGAAAAGCAGATTCGCGATTATTTAATAAAAATCGCAAAACGCGAAGCGTTCGACGGTACGGGTTTGATTTACGGTATGGGGCACGCGGTGTACACGATCGACGATCCGAGAGCGGTGCTCCTTCGCGAGCGGGCGGCAAAACTCGCAAAAGAAAAAAAATGCGAAGCGGAATTCCGCCTCTACAATCTCATCGCCAAGGTTTCACCGGACGTTCTTGCCGAAGTGCACGGCGCCGACAAAAGAATCTGTCCGAACGTCGATTTTTATTCGGGATTTGTGTATTCCATGCTCAATATTCCGCGCGAACTCTACACACCCATCTTTGCGATTTCGCGTATTGCCGGCTGGAGCGCGCACCGTATCGAAGAGATCGTCGCAGGCGGCAGGATTTATCGGCCGGCGTATAAAAACGTGTGCGATGTGCGGGACTATATTCCTATCGAAAAGCGCGTAAAGTAAGCGCTTATGATCCGCCTCGACAAATTGCTGTCGCACGGAGGATTGGGTTCCCGCTCTTCCGTAAAAAAACTTCTCCGTTCGGGCGTCGTAACGGTAAACGGGAAAAGCGTATTCGAGTCATCGATGCGCGTCGAT
>ERZ772960.455-NODE-455-length-37245-cov-6.207825_pt1 | contig 37245 bp, 36 predicted proteins | sample MGYA00580678_ERZ772960 | MGnify/ENA primary metagenome ERZ772960 (study PRJEB29015, sample SAMEA2737930) | human oral metagenome | biome: human oral; feature: human-associated habitat; material: dental | place: China | collected 2059 ... | reverse complement strand
TGCTTTGCAAAAATACGCAGCCGTTTTGCCAAGATACGACACGGCATCCGTGCCGTGCAGTACATGAAGCGAAGTTCCCCGCGCAGGATTTATGTGCGTCTCCTATCACACAGCGCGCCGTAAACGTCGCACTGTGTGTCCTCATAAGGAATTGCAGTCGGCTTTCATACCTTTTATTACAAAGGATGAGGTATAAAAGCCTCCGCACGGATAAAAGAAAAACGTGTCAAGCGTTTTTCGCCTCCAGACTTTTTCAAGGCGGCAAGGATGCCGCTAATGTACTTGCTTAAAAATGGAGATTTTAACTATTTGACACAAAGGCGTCAAATGTGCTAAAATAGAGCGTTGGAGCCTGTGTGTTAGCAGGCTTATTTTCGGGTGGAACAGGAGCGAGATTGTGGCTCGGACGCAAAAATATAAAAAGCTGGAAAAAAAGGTTGCTTCAAAAACGAGCAGCGCATTTTTTTCTTTTTTGACTTTCATAAAAGATGCGGTACTCCGCATATTTAAGATACTCGACGGCAAGCTGACGATAATGATCGTTCCGCATTCGCAGAGTAAAGTTGTTAATTTTCAAACGAACGTTTTCGCGCTCGGTCTCGGCGTCGTGCTTGTCTTCGGTATTGTCGCATCATTTTTTTACTTTGACCGAAAGGCGATCGGTTCACGCGCAGAGATATCGCGCCTGTCATCGCAAAACCGTTTGACGCAGGCGAGTCTCGACGAATTGCGCGATGAAAATATGAATCTCATGCAGGCGGCAAAACGTTTCCAAACGTCCTTGTCGCAGTCGCTTGCGCTGCTCGGCATTACCGACAGTTCGAACGTTGCGCGTGCGTCGGTTTCGAACAGCGATCTTTCTTCGCTTTTCGGTACGCAGGAAACGGCAGCGGGTTCCATGCGCGAAACGGAAGATGTCAAGCAGCTTGCATCCTACCTTGAAAATGCGGTACAGCCTGTCGAGCAAATCGGTAAAATGCTCGAAAATCAAAATACGCTTTTTACGGAGATTCCGAGTATCTGGCCGCTGAAAAACGTCAACGCGCATATTTCCATGGCATTCGGTCCGAACGTGCATCCGATTTCGGGGCAGTGGTACATTCATAAGGGTATCGATTTTTCGACCTATCGTTCGGGTGATCCGGTCATCGCGACGGCGAGCGGACAAGTCGTTACGGTAGGTTACGATGCGAGCTACGGCAACTATATTATTATTAAACATAAGCACGGCATCTACACGCGCTACGCGCACCTCATGTCATCTCGCGTGACGAAGGGACAGTTTATTTCTCAGCGCGATGTCATCGGTTATGTCGGCAACACGGGCGTTACGACGGGACCGCATCTGCATTACGAAGTGCACATCGGTTCGGATGTCGTGGATCCCGCAAAATATATCAACGTAAAGCTTTCGAACTGATTTATGGCGCTGCGCTCCGACGACTTTTCGATCAACACGGTTATCGGTGAAGGTTCGGCTGTTTCAGGCGATCTGCGGATAAACGGTTCAGTCCGTTTGGACGGCGACGTGCGCGGCGATCTTTATACCGACGGTAACGTGCAGATCGGCGAGCGTGCTCGGCTGTGCGGCAATCTTACCGCGAAGTCCGCGATTGTCGGCGGCATCGTACTCGGCGATATCATTGCAAAAGAAAGCGTAACGCTGCTTTCCTCGGCCGCCGTCATCGGCGATATCATTTCACAAAAAGTACTGATCGAAGAAAAGGTGATTTTTCACGGTCATTGTATTTCCATCAAAGACGAAGCGAAGTACCTTGCGTCGTCGGAACGCTACCTCGAAGCGAAAGCCATTCGCACAAAGGCGGCGTTTGCATGAATACGGTCGACCCGCTTAATCAATCGCTTTATTTTACCGCAGTGTCTTCGGCTGCGGGAGAGGCGGCGCGGGAAGCGAAAAAAAAAGAAAAATCGGGTGCACAGCAAAAAGCGGGAATATTTTCCGCAATGCTGAAAAAAAACGAAGAAGCGAATGAACTTGCGTCGGCGGGACTTCCGGCCGAAATTGCGGGTATGTCCGCTGAAGATGCGGTCGTTTTTTTGAAAGACCGTGTGACGACCGCCGGTGACAAGCTTGTCGATTCCATGTCGGAAGATGCCTTTGTCGAATACCGGCGTGCGGTAAGCGCTCTTATGAAATACGTTGTAAAGTACAGCTTTGAGCTTGAAGAATTTCGGATGCCGAATCGGCGGACGAAAAAAGAAAAAGTTGTTGTGCAGCTGCGGATCGTCGATGAAAAACTCAACGATCTTGCGTCGGAAATCCTTGCGAATCAAATCGACAAACTGCTTATTTTGAAGCGGGTTGAAGAGATTCAGGGATTGCTCGTCGATGTATTGGCATCCTGATGCTGCCGTAAAAATTAATAATCAGATTGTTAAAACCGAAAACGTGCGGAAGAGGCTGTCATGAGCGATATTTTTGAAAACGATATAGATGACGAGAGAGAAAATCTTGAAGCGCTTGAAGATGCTGCGGATGAAAGCGAGCAGGGAGAAGCGGATTTTACTCCCGATAAGCCGCTGTATCATTTAAAACTCGAATATTCGCGCGAGAGCATCTATGCGACGGCGGAAAACGTGCAGGGCGTAAAAGCGGGTATGCGAGTTATCGTTCCGACGCGGTACGGACGCGATATCGCACTCGTGCTCGGTGAAACGAAAAGACCGCGCGGTGTGCGCCGAAACGATATCGTCGATATAGACCGTATCGTATCGAAAGAGGATGCGAAGCGCGCGGAAGAGCTGCAAGCTAAAGAAAAAGAGGCGGTCGCGGTCTTTAAAGAAAAGGTTACGGTACATCATCTCGACATGAAATTGATTCAAGTGCATTTTCTCGTCGCCGAGCAAAAAGCGCTGTTTTTTTTCAGTTCCGACAATCGCGTCGATTTCCGCGAACTTGTCAAAGATTTGGTTTCCGTATTTAAAATGCGCATTGAGCTCAGGCAGATAGGCGTACGCGACGAAGCGCGTATCACCGGCGGGCTCGGCGTCTGCGGCCGTCCGTACTGCTGCCATTCCGTTTCCGATAAAATAAGACCGGTATCCATCCGCATGGCAAAAGATCAAAATCTTTCACTCAATTCGATGAAGATTTCGGGGCAGTGCGGCAGACTTTTGTGCTGTCTTTCGTACGAATTCGATTGGTACAGCGATGCGCGGAGAAATCTGCCGTCCGAAGGTATTCATCTGTTTTATGACGGAACGAATTTTAAAATCACCGAAGTAAATCCGCTTACATCGATTGTAAAAATGCTCGGAGAAGACGGGCGGCTGCTCGAAGTGAACGCAAAACGCTTTACAAAAGATTCGAACAATCGCTGGCGCATCGGCTGACGGCCGCTGTACCGCGCGATCGTTTTTACCGTATGAGACAGACGAGTTCGTTGTCCGCTTCGTTGAATTCGTCCATGCCGTATGAACCGTAAAACGAAAAATCCGTAAAACCCGCTTCCCGCGCGAACAGGATGATTTCGTCTTTTACGAGCGGATACAGTTCTTCGTTTTGCATAACGGGAAGAATTGTGCCGTTTCCGGTTTCGAGCGTTTGATTTAGGAAAAATCTATCGTCTTTTCCTGCCGAAATCGAAGATGAAAGTTTTACTCTGATGCTGCTGCGGCAGGGAAGAGCGGTTGTGCCGCTTTTTAAGACCGTCGAAAAATTATAGAGATGGAGTACGAGCGTACCGCCTTCGGAAAGCAGCGCTTTGCAATCGGAAAAAAATTTTTTCAACAGCGTTTTGTCTTTGATAAACGCAATGCGGCTGTTCAAGCACGAGATGACATTGTAAAAATTTTTTCCGAGAAAACGTTTCATGTCGAGCGTTGAAAGCTGAAAAAAACGTATGGGCATAAGCTGCGTTCTTCGGCGCAGAGTCGCTATTTCGATGAGATCTTTTGAAACTTCAATGCCCGTTACATCCGCTCCGTCTTTGACAAGAACGTGTTCCAGTGATCCGGTACCGCAGCCGATTTGTAAAAAACGCACGGGCGCGGGATAGTTTTTTCCGATGCGTGCGTAAAAATCTTTTTGTTCGGCGGTTACGGGGTATAATTCGTCGTAGTATTCGGCAACATTTTGTATTGAAGTCATAGCGTTATTATAAACTATCCTGTCGGAAAAGCAAGAAATATTCGGTAGATCGATTTTATGACGAGACGGCAATATACTGTCAACAATATACTTGACTAAGCGATAAAAAATAAGATACAATAAGCTTCCCCGTATTGAAAGACGGCGGCCGCTCACTGCCGTCTTGCGTTCGACGGCGCGATGCATCGTTATCGAACGCGCATACTTTTATTTTGTAGGATTTTATTATGGATACGATTTTTGTAAAAGCGCAGGATATAAAACGCGCATGGTACGTGATCGACGCTGCGGGTAAACCGCTCGGCCGTGTCGCCGCGAAAGCCGCTTCTCTTGCGCGCGGCAAACACAAGGCGGAGTATGCACCTCACCAAAACACGGGCGATTACGTCGTCATCATCAATGCGGACAAAGTTGCCGTTTCCGGCGGAAAAGAGCAAAAGAAAATGTACTACAACTATACCGGTTTTGTCGGCAACCTCAAGCACTATACGTTTGAAAAATTGCTTGCCCGTCATCCGTCCGAGCCGCTCGAGCGCGCCATCAAAGGCATGCTTCCGCACAACAGACTCGGCCGCGTGCTCTTCGAAAATGTAAAAGTGTATGCAGGCGCGGAACATCCGCATAAAGCGCAGAATCCTCAGCCGCTTGAAGTTTGATCAGGAGTTTCAATATGGTAAAAAATTTGGCAATCGGTACGGGAAGAAGAAAGACTGCGGTCGCGCGTGTTTTCGTGCGCGAAGGTTCGGGTAAAATCGTAGTCAACGGAAAAGAACCGAAAGATTATTTTATCACCGAAGAACAGGTGCAGATCGTCCGCCGGCCGCTGCTCGTCACGTCGAACGACAACAAATACGATATCCTCATCACCGTTGAAGGCGGCGGTATGAACGGTCAGGCTGCGGCTTGCCTCCACGGCATTTCGCGCGCACTCGTTCAAATCGATCAGGATTCCCGCACGGCGCTTAAAGCGAACGGATACCTGACGCGCGATTCCCGTATGCCCGAACGTAAAAAATACGGTCAGCGCGGCGCACGCAGAAGATTCCAATTCAGCAAGCGTTAAGCGGTGGTCGTTTCAAAAACGAAGCAGGTATCCTCCGGTTGTATAAAAATTACGACCGAAGAAGGACCTGCTTTTTTTATCCGCGAAGCGTATTTGACGCGCGTCATCCCTGAAGCGATTTCAGACGGCGGCGTTTTTTCCGGCGAAGATGAAGAAGACATTATCGACGCGGGATTTTGTTATGCGGCGGAATCGAAAGCGCTTTCGTATTTGGCGCGGGCGGAGCAGTCGCGCTTTAATTTGACGCGGAAACTCGGTGCAAAAGGTTTCGAAAGGCGCTGCATCGAAAAAGTGCTCGATTATCTCGAACGCGAAGGCTTACTTTCCGATGCGCGCTTTGCGCGCGCGTGGCTCAATGCGCGGAAAATCAATCACTCGGAGGGAAGGGCGAGACTCTCTTCCGAACTTGCTTTTCGCGGCATAGCGCGCGATGTCGCCGATGCGGCGCTCGACGAATTCTTTTCGGAAAATTCGGAAGAGGCGATTTGCAAAAAAGCGCTCGAAAAATGCAAGCGCCGCCGCATGCGGGAAGATAAAATTATCAATTATTTGCGGCAGCACGGCTTTTCGCAAAAAACGATACGGAGCGCTGCGGGTAAAAGCGAGCTTTGACGGGACGCCGCGCGGTGCGTCCCGTATTCGTTTTTAAATGCCGAGTTCTTCGAAGCGGTAGGATTCGCTTCCCGTATTCGCTTTCGTATTCTGGACAAAAATATGCAAAAGACATATAATATCATAAAAATGTGCTCGCGCGTATGTTTTGGCAAGGTTTTATATTAGGAGGCCTTATATGAAAGTATCGGACAATCGCGTTTTATCAAAAATTGCGGTTTTATCTGTGTGCGTTGCAATGATGCTCTCACTTGCTGTGGGCTGCGGCAGCGGTTCGAAAGTCAAATGGGACTACCAGGCCGATGTCGTCATCATCGGAGCGGGAGGAGCGGGTTTACCCGCCGGTCTTAAAGCGATCGAAGACGGCGCATCCGTTCTTTTCGTGGAAACGAACTGGGATGTCGGCGGACACGCGGCGGTGAGCGAAGGTCAGCTTCACTCCGGTGGCAGCACGGTTTCACAAAAAGAATGGGGCATCGAAGATTCGGCCGACTTGTACTACTACGATCATACCAGAGGCGAAGCGGTCGATGCGCGCTTTAACGAATTTTCCCAAGTCCGTTCCGTTGCGAACAGTATGGCAAAAGCGTACGACTTTATCTTAAAGAACGGCGTAAAGGTATTGGAAATCGAACCGATGGTCCGCAACTACTACCGCGACGGCGGAACGGATCCGGACAGCGTCGGACGCATGACCTATTCCGACAGCGGCGAATGGAAAAACGAATACACCGGCACGACGGCTGCAGGTGTTGCGGTTACCCGCCCGCTCGAAAAATCGGTTCGCGAAAAGGGTGCGAAATTCCTGCTCAACTATCACATGGACAAAATCTACCGTGAAAACGGTCAGTCGGGAAAAGTGCTCGGCGTGCAGGCTCACTATACGCCCCACGTTCTGCCCGGCGAAAGCAAACCGCTTACAAGCCTTATGTCGGACGGTAATATCGACAGCACAAAAGAAATGCTGAACATCAAAGCCAATAAAGCCGTTATCATCGCAACCGGCGGTTCGACCGGCAACGTGCAGTTCCGCACGATGTTCGATCCGCGCCTCGGTCCCGAATACGACGGCCTCGGCGGTATGCCCTTCTCCGATCAGGATGCGTCCGGTGAAATCGCCGCGATGGAAATCGGCGCGGCTCTTTTGTCGGCGTCGTCCTACCAGATGTCCGAAGGCGGCGCGCAGATGAAAGCGCCGAGCCGCATCGGATGCCAGTACGGCTACGGCCGCGGCTTTATGAAAGACAGCAAACTCTGGGCGCTTTCGAGAGCGACCGGTATCGAAATGGATCTCAACAGCATGATCGTCGTCAATATGCTCGGTCAGCGCTTTGCCAATGAAGACGATTACCGCGGAGTATTCCCCGGTTCCGAATATCAGAACTTCTTTAATAAAGCCGCATCGAGCGTATTTATCGATGCGGACGGCGACGGAAACGCCGAATGCTACGGCGGCCCGGTATGGGCGATCGTAGACGATGCGGCAGCGAAACGCAACGACTGGGTTATGGAACAGGGCGTTCTCGACTTCGACGGCGGCTATGCGTTCAAAGCCGATACGATCGAAGAACTCGCACAAAAAGTCGTCAACAAATACTACGAAAACATCAAGATGGATCCCAAAATCCTCGCCGACACGGTCAACCGCTACAATTCCTTTGTCGCGGCCGGAAAAGACAGCGACTGGGGAAAGAAGACGCTCCAGAACCAAATCAAAACCGGTCCCTTCTACGCGCTGTGGGCGGTGTCGAACATTCACGACACGCTTGCAGGTTTGCGCGTCGATGACAAAATGCAGGTTGTCGACATGCACGGAAAACTTATTCCGAACCTTTTCTGCGCGGGCGAATCCGCCGGCGGTATGAGAGTGCACGGACTCGGCCGCGTCATCACGGCGGGCTACATCGCAGGCCGCTCGGCCGCGTCCGTCGATAAAGACGGATTTGCGACGGCGAGCACGGCGCTCGATCCCGCATTTGCCGGAGACGAAACGAACTACAAAACGAAGACCGACAAAGCTTCGTACTTCAGCGACCGCGGTTCTACGCGTGCGACGAAAACTCAGTCCGAAAAAGAAGCCGAATTGGCGGCAATCGCATCCGGTCAAAAAACCGCCCCTGCCTCCGGTTCCATCTTCAACTATACGACCGCCGTACAGGTCGTCGCAAACAACACCTTTACGGGCGCATCCGACAAGGGTATGGGCGGAACGGTTCGCGTTCAGATCACCGTTAAAGACGGCAAGATGACGGACATCAAAGTGATTAAACACTCGGAAACGCCCGGCATCGGCCCCGAAGCGATCGCAAAGCTGACCGAGCAGGCGCTGCAAAAACAAAGCGCGGATCTCGACACGATTTCCGGTGCGACGATGACGTCAACCGCGTTTAAAGAAGCGCTCGCGACGGCAATGAAAAAAGCCGGTTTAACAAAATAAATTTAATAATTCTCTACGTTCTTTAAAATTGCACGGTGAGTAAATCTTCGGATTTAGGAGCCGTGCAATCAGTGCGCGTGCCTCGCAACGAGCACGTAAGCGCGAAGTTTCGACGGCGCGCACACGTAAACGTTGATTTTGCTCCGCTTTCTGCGGTGTAAAGCGATGTGCGGCGGCTTCGATTCGTTCGGTCGCCGTATTTTTTTTGCATACGAAAAAACCCCGATGCCCGTATAAGGTATCGGGGTCGTTTTTCCCAAGCGTTTTGCTATATAAAACGCGATAAAAGTCCCGGCGCTTTCGATCCGGCTTTTATCCAAGAGAGCGACTGCTTTGCACTGCGCCTGCTTTTGGCGCCGTCGAAGACGGCGAGGTAATCGGCGAGCCACGATGCGAGCGCGCCGTCTTTTTCGGCTGCTTCATTTTGGACGTCGCATGAGACGAGTACGACCGAAACGTTTTGCTTGTCTCCGGCATAAGCTGCGATATTTTCGCCAAAAGCGGTAAACGCGGCTTCGGCGCCGGCGACAAAGGGGCCTGCAGCGTTTGCGGTGCTGCTCCGAAGCGCTGAAGATCGTATGACGTCGGCCATGTTCGGATGATGACGCACGATATATATGAGTTTGCCGTTTGCTTTGCGCTGTTCGATGCGGTTTAATATTTCCATCGTTACATAGCAATAGCCCGCAATCATCGTGTCGATCGCGCGCGTGCATTCTTCGGGCGAAAGCGCCGTAAACTGCTGCGCGTATACGGCTGCATCGAAATAGAGCACCGTTTCATCGATGACCGTAAATGCGTTTTCCGCCTGCAGTACGAGAGAACGGGCGGAAACGGACGAAGGTCTGTTCCACGATGCGATGACGATATCGCCTGCCGTAACGGAAGCGCTGTCGCTTTCGGGGTTACCCGTCACGACGACATTGTATCCCGCAAGCGCCATGCCGTCGGCAAAGTCTCCGCCGTAGGGCAAATCTTTTCCCGCAATTAAAATTGTCTTTTCCATAGATGCGACAGTATACCACACTCTTGTGCAAATAAAAAGCCGTCGTTCGCATGTCGTTCGCATGTTGTCGCATGTTTGTCGTTCGGATGTATCCGCTTGATGCCGTTCCAACCGATAGTTCGGACGGCGCCGTTTTGCCATCCCGCCTTCCGTACTTCGGTAACCCTCATTCCCGCCGCCGCTCCCGTTCGCGGCGGGAACGCTTCGCGGTACTCCACGCGGGCGTAGGCCGGACGACAACGTACGGCGTGCGTGCGATTGTACGAAAGGCGGGCGCTGTGCTATACTGGCCATATGAAACTTTGGCTCAAATATTTGATCGGAGTGCTGCTCGGTATCGCGCTTTCGTTTGCCGTGCCGTCGACTTCGGAAGCGGCGTCTTCCGCGCTCGCTTTTATTACGGAAGTGATCGTCAGATTCGGCAGATATATCGTCGTGCCGCTTATTTTTTTTACCGCGATGACGGCGGTCAACAAACTGCGCGAATCGAAGATGATTTTAAAAACCGGCATATGGACGGCAGCCGTAACGGTCGTTTCGGCATTGCTTTTGACTTTTATCGGCCTTGTTGCGATTTTGGCGATCCGTCTGCCGCGCATTCCCATCACTGCGGATAAAGCCGCCGAAGCCGCTTCTCTCAACATAAACGATTTGATACGCGCGCTCTTTCCGTCGTCCGCTTTTGAAACGCTCATAAACGGTACGTTTTTGTTTCCCGCATTTTTGTTTGCGTGTTTTTCAGGCGGCGCGTGTACCGGCGATCAGGCGGCATTTCGTCCGATCGTGACGATTACCGACGCGCTTTCAAAGCTCTGCTACAATATCGTGACGCTCTTTACCGAAGTCCTTTCGATCGGCATGATAGCCGTCATGTGCAGCTGGGCGATTCAGTTCCGCACGGTCGTCACAGGCGGCACTTTCGTTCCGCTCATCCTCCTCCTGTTCGGCATATTCATACTCGTCGCCGGAGGCATCTACCCCGTGCTCTTGCATTATATTTGTCACGATCCGCACCCGTACCGCGTGCTCTATGCGAGCCTCTGTTCGATCATCACCGCATTTTTCAGCGGCGATACGAATTTCGTGCTGCCGATCAACATGAGAGCGGGTAAAGAAAGTCTCGGCATCAGGCGCAGGATCAACGGCATCGCATATCCGCTCTTTTCGATTTTTGCGCGAGGAGGAGCGGCGCTCATCGTGACGGTTGGTTTCGTCGTCATCTGGCGGTCATACGCATATCAGAGAATTCCCGTAAGCAATATCCTGTGGATTTACTGCATGTCGATCGGCTTATCGTTTTTGCTCGGCGGACTTCCCTCCGGCGGCCCCTTTATCGCGCTTACGGTGCTGTGCACGCTTTACGGCCGCGGTTTTGAAACGGGCTATCTCCTATTGCGTCCCGTCGCGCCGATCCTCTGTTCGTTTGCCGCAGCCTTCGATGTTTTGAGCGCGATGTTCGGAAGCTATATCGTCGGAGTAAAAACGCACATGATAGAGCATCATTCGGTACAGCATTTTATTTGACGGAAAAGGGCGGTGTAAAGATACCGAATATTTTACTTGCCGATTTTCGTTCTTTGTCTTATACTAAAGCTATGAGAGAGTACAGACTGCATCTTTCCGCGTATACGCCTGCCCGCCCGCACATAAAGGGCGCACAACATATACACCCACAATACGCACGAAGGGCATATCGCCCCCGTGTATTTTTTTATATCCCTACGCAAACGGATACCGGAATTGTCCGGTATCAATTAACAAGAAGGAGGTTGTTTTATGAAACACACGATAAAAACATTTTTTACGCTCGCTTTGGCGCTGGCGCTGTTCGGTATGACCGCATGCAAAGGCCCGAGCGACAACAACAGCGACGGTACGGACGAAGGCGTAAGGTCATGGACGGCCGAACTTACTCTCAGTTCCGATAAGCTTGGCATTAAAGTTAAGGCCATAACCGACGACGGCACTCCCGTTACGGTAGAAGGCTGTACCGAAACGGAACTCAAAAGCGGTATCGAAACCGACCTGAACGCAAACGGCACGACGATAAAGCTTACGGGTAAAATCACCGAGCTGTCCTGCGGCAGCAATAAGCTTACCGGACTTAACGTGCAAGGCGGCGTAAACGCTTTGACAACTCTGCGCTGCAATGACAATAAGCTTGCCGCTCTCAACGTGCATGGCTGTACCGCTTTGACGGGTCTAAGCTGCGATGGAAATGAACAACTTACCTCCCTTAACGTACAAGGTTGTACCGCTTTGACAAATCTGTCCTGCCAAAATAATGGGCTTTCCTCTCTCGACGTGCATGGCTGTACCGCTTTAGGAACTCTGCGCTGCGATGAAAATAAGCTTACCTCTCTTAACGTACAGGGCTGTACCGCTTTATCCTGGCTGGGCTGCGCCGGTAGCAAGCTTGAAACTCTTAACGTGGAGGGTTGTACCGCTTTGTCAATGCTGTCCTGTGCGAAAAATAAGCTTACTTCTCTCAACGTACAGGGCTGTACCGTTTTGGGCTATCTGGACTGCTACGGCAACAAGCTTGACGCAGCCGCACTTACAAAGATTTTGAACGACTTACCTGTACATGAAGGCGGACAATGTACACTGTACACTGAACAAACCGGCGTTACCGAAGGCAATTGTAAAGACTTTACTTCGGCAAGTGCCCCGGCGGATCTGAAAGCAGCCTTTTCCAAGGCAAAAACCGAAAAGAAGTGGACGATGAAAAAGTGTAATGCAAGCGGAGACTCGGTTGAAATTTAATGTAATTAACGGGCACATGTGCGAGGTTCAGGGAACGCGGATGCTTTCAAAATCTCACTATCGGACGGAAGAGAATTCTATCATGATGCCGTCATAACGTAGCAGTTGAATTGCCAAATATGGAGAAAATATTGAGGCGGCATTCGGTGTAAAAGCCGGAGTGCTGCCTCGATTTTTATCTGCCGCATATCACACACAGCCGCAAAAAATCCTATATCGCAATTTCGCAATCTGTGCTATACTGTTATGTATAATCTCTGTACAAACCGGAGGCGTGAATGGGTGGCGATAATTATGTAATCGAAATGCTTCACATCAGAAAGGAATTTCCCGGTATCGTTGCAAACGACGATATCACGCTGCAGGTAAAAGACGGTGAAATCCACGCGATACTCGGCGAAAACGGAGCGGGCAAATCGACGCTCATGAGTATTTTGTTCGGGCTCTATCATGCCGACGGCGGTACGATAAAAGTACACGGTAAAGAAGAGGCGATCAAAAATCCGAACGATGCGACGCGTCTCGGCATCAGCATGGTGCATCAGCATTTTCAGCTTGTGCGCAATTTTACCGTCACCGAAAATATCATCCTCGGAAACGAAGGCGCTTTCGTGCTGCGCCGGAGGGAAGCGTCGAAAAAAATTAAAGCGCTGAGCGAAAAATACGGACTCAACATCGACCCCGATATGAAGATCGAAGATATTTCCGTCGGTATGCAGCAACGCGTCGAAATACTCAAAATGCTGTACCGCGATGCGAAGATATTGATCTTCGACGAACCGACGGCAGTGCTCACGCCGCAGGAGATCGACGATCTCATGCAGATTATGAAAAATCTCGCCAAAGAAGGCAAATCGATTATCCTCATCACGCATAAGCTCAACGAAATAAAGACGGTCGCCGACCGCTGTACGATTATCCGGCGCGGCAAAATGATCGGCGTCGTCGATGTCGCATCGACGAGTATGCAGGACATGGCGGCAAAGATGGTCGGTCGTCCGGTAAATTTTAAAGTCGATAAAGCGCCGTCGCATCCGGGGCGCGCGATCCTTGAGATTAAAAACCTCTCCGTCATGAATGCGAAAAACGTCGCCGGTGTCAAAAACTTTTCGCTTTCGGTACACGAAGGCGAAATCGTCGGGCTTGCCGGCGTCGACGGGAACGGGCAGAGCGAACTCGTCGAAGCGATCACGGGTTTGACGCCGATTGCGGACGGTTCGATTTTTATCGACGGGGAAGACGCAAGCGCTTTTACAATCCGCGAGCGCAACGAAAGCGGCATCGCGCATATTCCGGAAGACCGGCAAAAGCGCGGCATCATCCCGACCGAATCGATTGCGGAAAATATCGCCGTCAAAGATTTTTACCGCTGGCCTTTCAGCAAGCGGGGCATCCTCGACGACAAATATATCAATTCATACGCCGAAGACGTCGTTAATAATTTCGATGTCCGCTCGGGCGAAGGGATAAAATCGCCTGCGGGAAAACTTTCCGGCGGGAACCAGCAAAAGCTCATCATCGGCCGCGAGCTTTCCGTTAAACCGAAACTGCTCATCGCCGTTCAGCCGACGCGCGGACTCGATGTCGGTGCGATCGAATACATTCACAAACAGATCGTCGCGCAGCGCGACAAGGGAAACGCCGTACTGCTCGTTTCCCTCGAACTTGACGAAGTGTTCAATCTGTCCGATAAAATCGCCGTTATAAGCGGCGGCGAACTTATCGATATCGTAAAAACACAGGAGACGAACGAACACGCGGTCGGTCTTATGATGGCGGGCGTCAAACACGGAGGAGCGCAGCGATGAAGCACGGGGTAACGCATATCGAAAAACGCGAACAAGCGAAAAAACGGAAGGGTGAAAAAAACGAAGATCGTAAAAGCGGGCCGTTTTTAATTGCGCTGAGCGCCGTCGTGCTCGGTCTTATAGCGGGCGGTATTCTCATGGCGGTTATCGGAGAAAATCCGCTCGAAGCGTATCTCTATATGTTCCGCGGCAGCCTTATGAATTCGGAGCGCGTCGGAAACATGATCGCCGTTTCGACGACGCTGTTTTTTACCGGCCTCGCGTTTGCGTTCGCGTATAAAACGGGCTTGTTCAATATCGGCTGTTCCGGACAAATGCTCGCAGGCGGCATAGTCGCGACGATAGCGGCGCATTATCTCTTTTTGCCTCGTCCGCTCTATCTCATTGCATTGATCCTGTGCGCAGTGCTCGGCGGGGCGCTGTGGGCTGCGATCCCCGGTTTTTTTAAAGCGAAATTCAACGTGCACGAAGTCGTATCGACGATTATGATGAATTGGATCGCATATTGGAGCGTGTATTATTATATTCCCGCATATCTCAAAGGGCCGTCGCTTGAAACGGAAAGTTCCGCAATCGCCGTAACGCAGTCGCTCCGTACTCCGTGGCTTACGAATCTCTTTGCCGGTTCCACGTATATCAATTTAAGCGTTTTTATCGCGATCGTCGCCCTCATCGCCGTGCAGTTTTGCTTGAGTAAAACGACGCTCGGCTTCAGTTTAAAAGCCGTCGGCGCAAATAAAAGCTGTGCGGAATATGCGGGCATCAGCGTCAATTCGAGCATCGTTTTGTCCATGATGATTTCGGGTGCGCTTGCGGGACTGGCCGGTCTTTCCTACTACACGGGCTATTCGCTCAATATGCAAATCGGCGTCATGCCGTCACAAGGCTTCGACGGCATAGCGGTCGCTTTACTCGGCGCTTCGACGCCCGTCGGCGTTTTGCTCGCGTCGATATTTTTCGGCATACTGCAGTCGGGCAAAGGATTTATGAACGCGATGACATCCGTTCCGCCTGAAATCGCCGATACGATCATATCCGTCATCATCTACTTTACCGCGACGAGCATTTTGTTCGAACGGCTGTGGAACGGCGTTTTCCGTGCCATGCGCGGAAAACGAAAAGCAAATAGTAACAATGCCGATAGCGCGCAGCGTACGGCGCAGGGAGGCCGCTGATATGTGGGAACTTTTATCGCAGATTTTTCCGTACGTCATCGCATATACGATTCCCATGCTCGTCACGAGTTTGGGCGGGCTCTACAGCGAACGTTCCGGCGTTACGAACTTGGGGCTTGAAGGACTCATGCTTTCAGGTTATTTCGGAAGCGCATTCGTCATCAAACTCACCGAAAACGTATTGCCGCACGGCGCGTATACCGCCCTCGGCTTGGCGGCGGGAGTGCTGTGCGGCATACTCGTCGCGTCGCTTCACGCGTTCGCATCGATCAATCTGAAAGCCGATCAGACGATTTCCGGAACGGCGATCAATATGCTCGCGGCCGCTCTCACCGTGTACGTCGCGCGCCTCGTCACCGGAAGCGGCAATATTCCTATCGTCATGGGCATCGTGCGCGACGACATTCCGTTTCTTTCAAAGATTCCCGTACTCGGCGCGCTGTTTTTTTCGCGCTCGTACTGGTCGACGTGGCTCGTGCTTGCTGTTTGGGGATTTTCGTTTTGGCTTTTATACAGCACGTCCTTCGGTTTGCGTCTGCGCGCCTGCGGCGAACACCCGTCGGCGGTAGAAAGCGCAGGCGTCAACGTGCGCAGGATGCGCTGGTTCGGAGTGCTTGCAAGCGGCGCGCTTTCGGGACTCGGCGGCGGCGTTATGCTCGTCACGTACAGCGGCGAGTTCAACGGCAGCGTCGCAGGTCTCGGCTTTTTGTCGATTGCGGCGCTCATCTTCGGGCAGTGGAAGCCGCTCGGCATTTTAGGCGCGACGTTCTTTTTCGGATTTTTTACGACGCTTGCAAACGTGTCGCAGGCGATCCCCGCGCTCAACGTCGTGCCGACGGTCATCTTCAAAGTGTTCCCGTATATCGTCACGCTCGTAGCTCTCGTCTTTTCATCGAAGCACATGTCCGCACCTGCAGCCGACGGCGTGCCGTATTGAAATCTTTGCCGAAAAGGGCGGCGCTTTTTCGGCAAAGCCGCATACGATAAGCTTCCGCGTACAATCGTTTTTTACGTACCGCCGTCTCCGCGTACCGCCGCGTCTCCGCCTATCCCAATATTCCCATTTCCGCCAAAATGATCGAAGCTGCGGCCGTCGCCGCGGTTTCCGTGCGTAAAACCCGTTCACCCATCGAACAGCGCGTATAACCGCAGTTTTCGAAGCGCGCGCGCTCGGCATCCGTCCATCCCCGCTCGCTTCCGATTGCCGCGATAACGGGACACGGGAAAAGTTTTTCACCCTTCTTTTTCGAAAGAAAGGCCGTAAGCGAAAGAGGCGCGTTTACATTATCGAGCGCAATTTTAATCGCACGCTCTTTATCCGCGGCGGCAATACATTCGGCAAGCGTTTTATGCAGCGAGAGGCAAGGCACGTGTGTGCTTCCCGCCTGAGCGCTTCCGTCGAGGAGCATTTTATACGCCGCTCCCCGCTCGACAAGCGACGAGTGCATATAGGATTTTTCACCGAGTTCCGTTCCCGTTAAAAGGATATGCGAAGCGCCGAGACCCGCGACGTCGCGCAAAAGACGCTTGAGCTGGATAGGGCGCGGAAAGCCGACGATGAGCGTAAGAGGTGAAAGCTTTTTTCCGTCCGTTTCGGGCGTAAACGAAAATCGTATGGCGCCTCCTTCCGTTCCGGAGCTTATATCCGTAATCAAAGCTTTTCCCGCCATTCCGCCGATGACGCCGGCGCTGAATGTGTCGCCCGTTTTTTTGTGAAGGATCTTTACGATATGCCGCGCGCGTTCGTCGCAAAGCGGAAGCGGATTATCGATTTCGTCGGCGGTAAAAAGACAGATATTCATGATTTTAAAAAACGGCGCAAATACGTCTCAAAAAAGTTTTTTGGCGTTATTTTAAAAGCCGCCGCAGGAAAATCCTAATTCAATCGGTCGATTTAATCAAGCGCAAAATTATGCTATAATGACGCCATGCGAAAAAATCGATTCGACGATATGACGTGGCCTCTTATGCTGTCCGCGTTTCCGAAAAATACGGATTTTCCGATCGCCTCCTATCACCGTATCCTCTCTGCAGATTTTCCCGAATTTATTAATAAGTATGTCGATCTCCCGATTTTGCAGCGGCTTTCGGGCATAGGACTTTTGTGCGGTACGGATTGGACGCCGCTCTATCGAAATCGATTTTTTTATTCGCGGCTCGATCACAGCATCGGAGTCGCGCTCATATTGTGGCACTTTACGCACGACAGGGCTGAAACGCTCGCAGGCCTTTTGCACGACGTTTCAATGCCCGTTTTCAGCCACGTTGCGGATTTCAGAAACGGAGACGCGCTTACGCAGGAATCGACGGAAAACGAAAACGAATCGATGCTCCGAAACGACGATGCCCTTTACGCTATGCTCAAATCCGACGGTATTTCGATCGATGCCGTCGCCGACTATCACGTCTATCCGCTTGCGGACAACAAGCTCCCGCGTCTTTCGGCGGACAGACTCGAATACATGTTTCCCTCGGGAGCCGCGCTCGAAGGAAGCTGGACGCTTGCCGAAATCGCAGAAGCGTACGACGACATCGCGATCTGTATCAACGAAGACGGAGAGAGCGAACTCGGATTTCGAACGCAAAAAATTGCGGAAACCTACTGTGAAAAAACTTGCCGTACGGGGCACATTCTGCAACTCAACGAAAACAAACTTGCGCTCAAGCTGCTTTCGGATATCGTCGACCGCGCGATCGCGATCGATTTGATCGCCGAAAAAGACTGCTATGAAAAAACGGAGCGTGAAATCGTCGCCCGATTCGATTCGTTCAGTGAAAGCGTGCAAAGCAAAAATGCGACAAGTAAAAATTTGCATGGCGGAGCTGCGGCAAACGGAGATTTGTACGGCAAAGGTGCGTCCGGCTGCAACCGTGATGTCGTGTGCGCTGCTTCCCGGAACGTACGTACGCTTTCCGGCACGGCAAGTGAAGATTTTCGTGACGTCGCTTCCCGTAATCTGCCGGCTTCCGCTCCGCAAAAAGAATTCGTTAAACGCTGGCGAACGTTCCGAACGATGACGCGCATCGAACATACGGATGACGCATTGCCCGATCACTTTTGCGTATCGCTCGACGTAAAGATGCGCTATATCGACCCGCTCGTCATCGGCGACGGCGAAAGTGCCGCCGGAGCGCGGCGGCTCACGAGCGTTTCAAAAAAATCGGCTGGTCTCGTCGAAGATTTCCTTTCGTGGTGCGATACGAAATACGGATGCGCCGCGTACGCATTTCCTTTGCATTTTGCAAAAAAACATTACTAGCTATAAAGCAAAAAATACGGTAAGATAACGTTTATGCCGGATCTATTGAGCGATGCGGAATTTGAAATGTTTCGTAAGGTTATCTACGACGAAAGCGGTATTACATTTTCAGGGACGAATCGTTCCGTTTTGGACAGCCGCATCAGAGAACTTTTACGGCAAAAAAAACTCGATTCCGTAGCAAAATATTATACGCTGATTTTACAGAACAAAGAAGAGATGAAAGAGATGCTCGATTCGGTAACGACGAATCTGACGCATTTTTTTCGGACTCAGCCTCATTTCGATGCGCTTATCAATTATGTCGTACCGCATCTCATCGATTATAAAAAGCAGCACGGATCCGATGTGATACGCGTGTGGAGTGCGGGCTGCTCGACGGGCGAAGAACCGTATACGATCGCCATGATTTTAAAAACGATTTTACCTCCTCCATTCACGTTTAAAATTACCGCGTCCGATATTTCCCTCAAGTCGCTCATGGTGGGACGGCTCGGGTTTTATGCGGACAACCGTATGGACGGCGTGCCGGCCGACTACCTTGCAAAGTATTTTACAAAATCGTCGGGCGGATACCAAGTCAATCGAGACATCATGGACACGATCAATTTCGACTATCACAATCTCAGTCACGATTCGGGTAAACGCGATTTCGATATCGTATTCTGCCGTAATGTGCTCATTTATTTCGATGAAGCGGCGCAGATGGCGGTCATCAAGCGATTTTGGGACGCGATGGCGCCGCATTCGTATCTTTTTATCGGGCATTCGGAATCGCTTTTCGGTATGAAAACGAAGTTTGAATTTTTAAAAACCGACTGGGCGTGCTTGTACCAAAAGATGGAATAACGCCGAACGGGGACATATATAAAACAGGAAGATAAAATGGACAACATCGAAGTACTTATTTGCGATGATTCCGCGTTGATACGCAATTTAGCGACGCGCATCGTTGATGGAATCGAAGGTTTGCACGTTGCGGCGACGGCGATGAACGGACAGTTTGCCGTCGATAAAATTCCGCTCGTAAAGCCTGATGTAATTATTCTCGACATAGAAATGCCGGTGATGGACGGCGTCGAATTTTTAAAAGAGCGCAAAAAACGCGGCTGGGATATTCCTGTTGTCATTTTGTCGAGCCTTGCAACGGAGGGAGCGGCCGTCACGATGGAATGCCTCGAACTCGGTGCAAGCGATTTTATCACAAAGCCCGGCGGAACCGTTTCGACGGATTTGACGGCGATTTCCGAACACCTCATCGAACTGATTGCTTCTTACGGCTGCGCATACGCGCGCTCTCACGGAAAAGATACGCACGATCCCGATTATTTTTTGCATCAGCTGAAGATGCGTGAAGCCGAGCGGTTCGTCGCCGAAAAAAAAGGTATCGACGCTTCGAAAAATCCTGCGATTGCGCCTGCGCTGTGGAATGCGGAAAAAAACAAAGAGCCCGCCGTCATTGTGCCGATTCGCGAAGGCGGCTGTATCGAAGTCGTTGCGATCGGGATTTCCACGGGAGGCCCGAACGCGCTCCGCGATATTTTTAAAGACATCGATGTGCACTTTCCGCTGCCGATCCTCGTCGTGCAGCATATGCCGGCGGGCTTTACCGCCGAATTCGCAAACAGTCTCGACCGAATTTGTCCGCTCGACGTTACGGAAGCGAAAGACGGAGATCTTATTTTGCCTGCCCACGTCTACATCGCGCCGGGCAATTATCATATCTATGTCGCACGTCAGGGAACGGACTTTGTTATTAAGCTTTCGCAGGATCCGCTGAGAAACGGGCATCGTCCTTCCGCCGATTACCTTTTCGAATCGGTTGCGAAGATTTACCAAAATCATGCGCTCGGCGTCATCATGACGGGTATGGGAAGAGACGGAGCTGCGCAGCTTGCCGAAATGCGCAAACAGGGCGCGTGGACGATCGGTCAGGACGAAGCGTCGTCGATCGTATACGGTATGCCGAAAGTCGCATGGGAATTGGGGGCGGTACAGGAACAGGTGCCGCTCGAGCGCATGGCCGAAAAAATAAACGAACTCGTTCGCGCGCATTTGAAGTGAGCGATACGCGCAGAATACGGCAACGTAGGTGTGCCGTCGATAGGGGTGCCGGTGCTATCGATACACGGCGGAGTCCGCGTTATTGATGTGCCGGTTCTCGATACATTGTAATGCCGTCGGGGGCTGTCCAAAAACTTCAGTTTTTGGACAGCTTCCTTGATTTTATGTGCGACGTTTAAAATTAAGTCATTATAATATAAAGACTTAATTTTAAACTCGACAGGCTGTCGAGAAAGTAACCGACTTTTGAGACAGCCCCACATCGGTATTCGCGTTATTGATACACGGCCGCGATGTCGAGCTTTTCGGGGTTTCGTCTTTTTTTTGCGAAAAGCATGACGGAAAAACCGGCGGCAAAAAGGAAAACGAGTACGCAAAGAGCGCGCAGCTGTTCGGTTGCAGGTATATTGAAAAGGGCCGCGATCGGGGATGCGGCGAAAAACCCCAAAACGGCGGCAAGTACGGGAAGGGCGAGCGACAAAAAGCTCTGCCGAACTTCGTCTTTTGCGGACAGTCCGATACGAACTTTTTGACCGGGCTTTACGTCGAAGCGTTTCGTATTCGCCACGGTGATGTGCAGTGCGCACGATTTGCAGTTCGCGTGACAGGTCGCGCACGCGCTGCCGTTTTCCGCAGGCGTTACGGTAACGGTATTCGAATCCGCCGCGGTGACGATGTATTCCGTGTTCATTTCGGTACTCCGTGTTTTTCGATTTCTTTCATACGTCTTGAGCATTCTTTTGCGCCGTTTTCGTTTCCGAGTTCTTTGTATGTGTCGCGGAGATTGAAAAGCGCGTCGTAATAATACGGATTGAGTGCGACGGCGTGTTCGAACGCGTCGCAGGCTGCGGTAAGCATTTGTCGGTTAAAGTAGATGACGCCGAGCGTATTCCACAGATGCGGATTTTCCGGATTGTACGCAAGTCCTTCTTCGCAATAATAGAGCGCGGCGGCAAAATCGCCGAGTCCGAAGCACACGAGCGAAAGCGCTTCGACGATTTCTTCATCGGTGTAGTTTTGTGCATAGGCTTTTGTGAGCGCGTCGCGTGCATTTACCAAATTGCCCGCGTCGCGGTACGTGACGCCGAGATTGAACCACAAAAGCGAATTGTCGTTTTCTATCGTGAGGGCGCGCACAAAGCATGCGATCGCTTCGGTGTAGTCTCCGTGCGAAGCGAGGATGATCGCCTGATTGTTGAGCTTTTCCGCCGTTTCATTAAGCATGCATTTTCTCCCGTACATAATCCGCTTCCTGTTTTTTTATCATTGAAGCGAATAAATCGATGATCGGCTGCGGCGTTGTATCGTCGCTCGATGCGCCGTAAAGCGAAGCGAGTTCGGCGCTCTTTTCCTTGACAAGCGTTTTTCCTTTTTCAAACGCCTTTTCGACGGCGCCGCTTCGTTCGATGAGCGAAATGCACGCTTCGACCGCAGACGAATCGATGCCGCCGTCATGCGCTTCGGCAAAAAATCGTGCGATGCGCGCTTTATCTTCGGGGTGCGATTCTATGTGCAGCAGCACCGGCAGACTTTTTTTCCCTTCGACGATGTCGTCGCCGCGTTTTTTACCGGGGTTTCCCGTAGTGAGATTTTGTACGTCGTCGAGTATTTGAAAAGCCTGTCCGATTTCGGCGGCAGTCTTTCCGGCCCGCTCCATCTCTTCGTCGCTTCCGCCGCCGGCAAGCGTACCTGCTTTTGCCGCGAGAGATGCGAGCGTTCCCGTTTTATTTTGCACCATCGCCGAATACTCTTCGATCGACGGAAAAAGCTCCCGATTTTTGTGCCACAAAATATCGGCTGCCTGCCCGAGGTGGAGGCGGCGCACTTCGTTTGAGTAAAGCGCGTAGAGTTTCGCCTTTATTTCGGGGGAAGCTGTGAGGCGGTCGATACACACGGGCGCTTCGAAATAGAGCCACGAAGCGGCATTGAGCGCGGCGTCGATACCGTAGGCGATGTGCGCTGCGGGTTTTCCGCGCCGCATATCGGACGAGTCTTCGATATCGTCGTGGATGAGGCTCGCCGTGTGCACGAATTCGACGAGCGGCGCAAGCGAATACGTTTCGTTTTCACTAAGCAGAGCGCGGCTGCCGTAAAAAGCGCGTGCGTGTTCGGCGCACAGCACGAGCAAAAGCGGCCGCCAGCGTTTTCCTCCGAGTGCGATGAGACTTTTGCACGGGGCGGTGAGGCAAGCGATGTGTGTGTCCCGAACGCCGCTTGAAAGAGAGCCGAAAGAGGCGAACTTCCACGCCGCATCCGATGCGAGCGCGTTTTCGAGAGAGGTTTCGATCCGTGCAAGGCGTGAAGAAAATACGCTGTCCATACATATAATATACAACATTAACGGGGCGCAAACAACGCCTTCCTTTAGGGGCGCGCAGCGTCGCGGCTTCTTAAAAAATGCGCTGTGTTCACGTTACGCCTACGCCCGACCGGAGTAACGCGAAGCGGACGTGAATACGGCCGGAGCGGAAGCGGAGTTACGGAGGGCGGGATGGCAGATACGCGTCGTCCCTTAGATTGACCTCCCTCATGAAATATCCGTTTTATGCCGAAATTCATATGATATGTCTGCAAAACAATCGAAGGCTTACGCGGAGCCGGATTTTTGGTCGAAAAAAGCGTTTTCCGAAGGATATCCTGCGCGGTCGGTGTACAAGCTGCAGGAGATCGACGAAAAATTCGGCTTTATTCGGAATCCGAAAAATTGTACCGCCCTCGATTTGGGGGCGGCTCCGGGCAGCTGGACGATGTTTTTGCTGCGGGAATTCAACGGAGCGGGACATATCGTTTCGTGCGATTTGAACGAGCTTGCAAAAAACGTCAAGGGCGATAATGTGACTTTTATTCAAGGCGATTTGAACGATGCGGCGGTCAGAGAAAAGATACGATCGCTCGGGCCCTACGATATCGTCGTGAGCGATGCCGCCCCGCTTACGACGGGCAACCGCATCGTCGATACGGCTCGCTCGGAACAGCTGGTCGATATGGCGTTGTGGTATGCCGAAACGATGCTGAAAATCGGCGGCAATGCTGCGGTGAAGATTTTTCAAAACGGCAGTCAGCAGGCGCTGCTGCAAAAGATGCGCGGCATGTTCGAATCGGCGAAGGGGTTTAAACCTTCGGCGTGCCGTTCGGAATCGTTCGAAACCTACCTTGTCGGACTCGGTCGACACTCGACGGGCGGACACGCGATTGATATTTGCGGCGATTTGAGGTAAAATCTATGTTCATAGACGGTGTAAAAAAAGCGGCGGACAGTATGATAAAAAAGTTGCGCGATGTATTGTATACGCTCATTCCCTCTCCGCGCGGACGGCTCGTGTTCCGCAGTGTTGCGGCGTTTTGTTTCGGAGCTGCCGTTTGTGCCGCAGGTGCGGCGCTCATCGGCGGAGCTCGAACCGAAAACGGCGTCGGCGGACTTGAAACGCCGGGCGTTCCGAAATTTTCCGAAGATGTCCTCTCGATTACCGACTCCTCTGCTTCCGACGAAGATATCGCTTCGGCTGCCGCGCTGCTTCCTGAAAGCGAAACGTCGGCAAAGGAGCTTACGTATTTTACTTACCGCGTCAAATCCGGCGACATGATCGGCATCATCGCCGATACGTTCGGCGTAACGCAGGATACGATTATCAGCGTAAACGCCATCCGTCAATCGCGCCTTTTGCAGGTCGGGCAATATTTGAAGATCCCGTCGATGCCCGGCATTTTGTATACGGTCAAGCAAACGGGAGAAACGCCCGAAACAATCGCTGCGAAATTCGAAGTGAGTGCGGACAAGTGTGCGCTCGTCAATTCGCTTTCCAAAAATACGGCGATGGATTCCGGCGTTACGATTTTCGTTCCCGACGCGGAGCTCGATTGGGTTACAAAACAGGAGATCAACGGGGACTTGTTCAGGAGGCCGCTGCACGGACGCTATTGGCTTTCGTCGTATTACGGTTGGCGGAAGAGTCCTTTTACCGGTTCCCGTTCGTTCCATTCGGGTATCGATATGGCCGCTCCTCACGGTACGCCGGTGTATGCATCTCTTCCGGGGCGCGTCGCTGCCGTCGGCTACAACGAAACTTACGGTAATTATGTCATCATCTCTCATCATTCCGGTTATCGAACGCTTTACGGCCACATGAGTGCGGTGCTCGTCGTGCGCGGACAAAACGTCGACATGAATACGCGCATCGGCCGCGTCGGCAATACGGGGTTGAGCACGGGACCGCACTTGCACTTTACGGTTTTTAAAGGCGGAAAGACGGTAAATCCGCTCGGCCTGCTGCGATAGGGGCTGTTTCAAAAGTCGGTTACTTTCTCGACAGTCCCTTGAAATTACAGCGCAATAGCCGTATATTTACTATATAAACGAGTACGGGAGATATAAAATTTATGTCGATGACGTCTATTCGATAAAAAGATAATCCGAAAAATAGATCGCTTGAATTTTGTTGAGCGAAAGGCGTTCGTTGAGCGCTGCAAGCAGGTCGGCTTTGATCCTATCTTCGCCGCGGGAAAGCAGTTCGTCTTCCGTGTATTTCGAAAAATATTCCGTTATAACGGCACGCATGATCGTGCTTTTGTGCGAAAGCTCTTCGTAAAAAGCCCTGTCGCCTGCGGGATAAGAAAACCACGGAGTGACGACAACGGGAGTTCCGCCGGCTGCTTTTTTCGGATCGGGCTTTGTCGCCGCGCGCAGTTTTCCGAGCCCCGTAAAGGCGTCGAGCTTTGTGTTGTCGGGTGCGCTCATCGATGAAACGGCAAGCGGGGACGGATCGGGGGTGCGGATATTTTTTCCGGGCTGCGCTTTTTTCAAAGCGAACGACACGAGCGTTCCGATGACGATTGCCGCCGCCAAAAGGATAGCTGTGACGGCGAGCACGCGATTTAATATCGATTGCATACGTTACTCTACCAGATACGGCGCAATGAGGGCAAGTGATTTTCCGCGTACATAGGCCGTTACGTGTACGCCGTCTTCGAGCCATTGCTCGCTTAAAATGCGGCCGCTTTTGCGTATGTCGGCAAGGAGCGGGCTTTTGTCCGGGGGCAGTACGAAGCCGCAGCGTTTTCCAAACACAACGTCCGCAATTTTATCGCTGAGTTCGTCGAATCCCGTCTTTTCTTTTGCGCTTACGGAAAGTGATCCGGGAAACCGTGCGCGCAGTTCGGCAAGTCTTCCGCCGTCTTTTTCGAGCGCGTCGATTTTATTTAATAATACGAGGCGTTCGTTTTCGACCGCTCCTATTTCGCCGAGTACGCGGCACACGGTTTCGTATTGCTTTTCCGCATTCGCATCCGAAGCGTCTATGACGATGAGCAAAAGATCGGCGCGCATCGCTTCTTCGAGCGTCGATTTGAACGCGTTGACGAGCGTGTGTGGAAGGTTTGAGATAAAGCCGACGGTGTCGGTAAGCAAAACCTCGCCCCCGTCTTTTATCCGCATGCGTCGTGTCGTCGGGTCGAGCGTCGCAAACAATTTGTTTTCGACGAATACGTCCGCTCCCGTAAGCGCGTTCAAGAGGCTTGATTTTCCGGCATTCGTGTAGCCGACAAGCGCGCACGACGGAACGGAAACTTTGCTTCTCCGCTTGCGCTGCGTATCGCGCCCTGCGGCGACGCTTTTGAGTTCCCGTTTGACGCGGAAGATTTTTTCCCGCACTTGGCGCTGATCGAGTTCGAGCTGCGTTTCTCCCGAACCTTTCGCGCCGTAATTGCCGCCCCTCTGCCTTGCCAAATCGCCGTACATGTGCGCGAGACGCGGCAGCGAATATTCGAGGCGGGCGAGTTCGACTTGCAAAACCGCTTCATGCGTTTGCGCGCGCGAAGCGAAGATGCGCAAAATCACTTCTTCCCTGTCGAAAGAAGGCAAGCCCGAAAGCTTTTCCCAGTTGCGCTGCTTCGTCGGCTCGAGTGTAAAGTCGAAGACGATGCAATCCGCTTCGCATTCTTTCGCACCCGCTGCGATCTCTTCGGCTTTGCCTTTGCCCATGCCGTATGCAGGCTGCACTTCAAGGCGTGAAAGCGTAATCGCCGAAACGGTTTCCATGCCGAGCGTGTCGATAAGGCTTTTGAGTTCTCGAAGATCGTTGCCCGGCTCTCCGACGAGCACGCAGCGGATTTTTCGCTCCGCATCTTTTTGCAGTTCTTCCATCGCGCCATTATACGGATAAACGCCGTGTTTTGAAAGTATCGGAGAATACGTAATTACGGCGATGTTTTGCCGTGCGGAACGGACGGCAAATGCCGCTGGATTTTTATCCGTTTTATGCCGATACTATAAGAGGAGATAGGACGAAGTGACTTCAGGACAAAAAATCGCCGTAAGCATTGTAACGACAGCCGTTATATTTGCATGCTTTGTCGTTGCGGCATTTGCGGGGCTTTTTTCCAAAATCGAAGCGCGGTTTTACGAGCCGGCGAAGATAGCCGATATTCGAAAGCAGCTCGATTCGGTCGCGGAATGCAGCGAAACCTACATCAATACGCTTCTCGAACAATTCGATACGGGAGAAAACGCATATCTATCCGATCGATCGATCGCTTCGTATGCGTTAACCTCTCCGACGGACAGCGACGTGCAGCAGCGTACGCGCAGAACCGCCGCTCTTTTTTCCGAAGTGAGCGGACTCGACGGAATCCGTCTCATCGACGCGAACGGACGCAGCGTTCATTTCAGCACTTATCCGTCGGACATACTCAAGCAAACCGACAGCATGCGCATATATAAAAATTACGATGAACTGCGTACGCCGCTCGGCGGCGACGAATTCGCGTTTTTTAAAGTTTCGGTGCCCGATACCGTCGAAGGACAGCGGTATCGTATCGTGTTCGACGGAGAAAGCAATCGAATATTGTTTGCGTTTCCTTTTTATGATCCGTACGGCGTATACTGCGGTACGATGATCTTTTACGTCAACGCTCAGGATTTCAATCGCACGCTTATCGCGCGGAATCTTACGACCGTCGCGAACACGGGCGATCTGATTTCCGACAGCAGCGGAGCGATCGGCGGATTCGTGTTCGGCATGCCCTCCCTCGGACGCGACGACATCGAACGGGAAGCGGTCGCGCGCTGGAGAGACAATTCGACGGGTCCCGATAAGATAGCCGCGATCCCTGCAAGCGGCGGTGACTCGAAAGAATCGTATTGGATTTTGATTTCGAGCAACCGCAGTCGATTTATTAAAACGGCAGGCATTTACCGCGATTCGATATTTATCATGCCGCATACGGTACAGTTTCTTTTACTTACGTGCGTTTTTATTACGCTGTTTCTCACGATCTTTATGCTGTTCAATCTGCGCCGCGACGATATGGTCGTCATCCGCGACAGAGTGAAACGCTTTCAGCTTGCGCTCATCAACGAATATTTTGAAAATAAAGAAAATATAAATTGGACTGACGTCTCTCAAAAAATCGCATCTCGAAAAAACGACGTTTCCGAAGCTATTAAAGAGAGTCTCGGAAAGCGGGCGAAACGACATTCCGAAGAAACGAATGCGCTTATCGATAAAAGCTGGGAAGAAATCATCGGTGCGCTGAGCGTCAAAAAGGATGCGTCCGAAACAAGCGCTTTGCAGGATTCGAAAGAGATACGCAGAATGCTCGAAGAGATTTTGCGCAGCGGTGCGGTACGGACTCCGTATAACGCCGCGCCGGAAAAAACGCTCGACGAAAAACCGACGGAAATATCGCTCGGAAGAGAAAGTATCGAAGCGGACGGATTTTTTGAAACGAATACGGAGATAGTAAACGCGGCGACGGAAACGGAAGAAGCGTTCTTTGAAAATGAGAGCGGAGCGCAATCGCGTGAAAAAAACGGATCGGACGAAAAAGCGGCCGCTGAAAACCGAAGCGATGAAAACGCGCACAAAAATTCCGAACGCGAAACTGCGGATACGGCGGATTTTAAAGCATGCGATGAGGAAATTCCCGAAGATGAAAAAATCGATGCGTTCGGTGAAATACGCATGGGTGAAGAAAGTGCGACGAGCGACGATTTGTTCGACGGAAATACCGAACCGGTAAACGATGCGGCGAAAGCAGAAGGCGCCTTTTTTGATAATTTGATCGCCGCGGAATCCGCACCGCCTTCGAAAACCGATACCGTAATGCCCGCAATGGAAGACGTCGATATCGATTTGTTTATGGACGGGGCGGGCGATATTTCCTCACCCGAAGAGGATATATTTGCCGAACCGCTGCAGTTGGGCGAGCCGAAAAAAGCCTGTGTCTCGCAGGAAGAAGCGAAACCGATCGATTTCGATGTCGTTTCCGCGCCGAACTTTTTATTTCTCGATGAAGAACGGAAAGAAGACGAAAGCCGGAACTCTCCGAAAACAGAAGATGCCGCGTATGCCGACATTCCCTTTGCCGCGGATGTAAGCGCGGAAAGCCGGATGGCCGCTGACGGCGATGCCGGCGATGCGGAGGATATTCAGCCCTTTGAAAAAGAAAAAGGCGCCGTTCCGTTTTCGTTTACGTCGTTTGCATCGCATGAAGAAAAAATACAAAACCTCTCGCCCGCTTCGGAGGACGTCATCGTCGAAGATGGTGACGGCGTATTTTCGATCGCTTCCGGCATAGCCTTCGACGGCGTCGTGCAGGATGAAGCGTTTAAACGCTTGGTCGATTCCGTTATTAAATGATAACGGGGTAACGGATAATGGGAACGACCTGATTACCCATTACCAATTATTCATTTTTATGTGTTGTCGCGCGTGCGCTTTTTATTTATACTGTCGGCATGAAATATACGGCACCTCTTGTCGTACGCACCTATGAATGCGATGCGTACGGCCACGTAAACAATGCGGTTTATTTGAACTTCCTCGAATACGGGAGAATGGAATACCTGCATCAAATCGATTTCGATTATAAACATCTCGTCGCGGACGGCTATTATCTGTATATCACACATATCGACATCTATTATAAAGCGTCGGCTTTTCTCGACGACGAGTTGTTCGTCGATGTCGAACCGGTAAAGCTCGGCGTCATTCAGGGAACCTTTCATCAGGTCGTGCGCAAAAAAGACGGAACCGTCTGCGTCGAAGCCGATGTCACGTGGGCGAGCGTCAAAGACGGCAAGCCTGCGAAGATCCCCGAAAAATATATGGTCGACGGCTTGTATCCGGACGGAGACGAGCGAAAACAAAAGGCGGCGCACTGATGGAAATCCGCTTAAAAAATCTTGTTAAAACCTATGAAGGCGGTGCGCACGGATCCGAAATAAATGCGGTGCGCGATATAAGCCTTTCGATTCCATCGAATACGATTTTCGGCATTATCGGAAAAAGCGGTGCGGGAAAATCGACGCTCGTGCGTTTGATAAGCCTGCTCGAAAAACCGGATTCGGGTGAAGTGTTTTACGACGGAAATCGCGTCGACGATCTTTCGCCTCCGGTACTTATCGCCCGGCGCCGGCGGATCGGTATGATATTTCAAAATTTCAATTTATTCAGTTCGCGCACTGCAGGGCAAAACGTCGCGTACCCGCTTGAAATATGCGGTACGCCGAAAGCGGAAATCGCTTCTCGAGTGACGGAAATGCTTTCCATCGTCGATTTGGCCGACCGCCGAAACGCTCCGATCAGTACGCTTTCCGGCGGACAAAAGCAGCGCATTGCGATTGCGCGTGCGCTTGCGGCAAAGCCGGATATCCTTTTTTGCGATGAAGCGACGAGCGCGCTCGATCCGCAGACGACGGAATCGATTTTAAATTTAATAAGAAAAATACAAAATCAAATGAATCTCACCGTCGTGATGATTACGCATCAGATGGAAGTCGTGCGCGATGCGTGCAGTTTCGTCGCGGTCATCGATAAAGGAAGCGTCGTCGAAGAGGGCACGGTAAACGATATCTTTTTGCATCCGAAAAGCGATGTGACGAAGGATTTTTTGCTGAACTTGGCGCCGACGAAAGAAGCGGGTGCCGACGGCGGCATCGTACGCTGGTCGGAGCGCGGCGGCAAATACGTTTTGCGCTTTACAAACACGCTTACCGACGAGCCCGTGCTGAGCCGCATGGCGCAAAAATTCAACGTCGAATTCAACATACGCGCGGGCGGCATACAAAAACTTTCGGAGAGCCGCGTCGGCACGCTTATAACCGATATCGCAGGCGATGCCGATGAAGTTGCAAAAGCGATCGCGTATTTGAAAAGCGAAGGCGTTTCGGTCGAAGGAGAATGAGGAATGAATATCGATAAAATAATAATTCTCGTACGCGATGCTGCGGCGCAGACTGCCGTCATGGTCGTCTTTTCGACGCTGTTCAGCCTTTTACTCGGTTTTCCGCTCGGCATCCTTTTGTGTACGAGCGATCCGCAGTCGGGAATCCGTCCGCGTCCGGCGCTGTATCAGATTTTAACGAGGGTCGTCAATGCGCTCCGCTCGTTTCCGTTTATCATTTTGATGATCGTGCTCTTTCCGCTCTCCCGCGTTCTCGTCGGAACGAGCATAGGAACAAAGGCGACGATCGTTCCGCTTTCGATTGCGGCCGCTCCCTTCGTTGCGCGCATTATCGAGTCGGCACTCAAAGAAGTGGATCGAGGCGTCGTACAGGCCGCCCGCGCGATGGGCTCGACGACGATGCAGATCATCTTTAAAGTGCTCATCCCCGAAGCGCTGCCTTCTCTTATCGACGGTGTGACGCTGACGATAATCAACGTGATCGGTTATTCGGCGATGGCGGGCGCTATCGGCGGCGGCGGGCTCGGAGACCTTGCGATCCGCTACGGCTACCAGCGCTTTCGCTCCGAAATCATGGCGATCGCCGTCATCGTAATTTTGCTGATGGTCGAATTGATTCAAATGCTCGGCACGGCGCTTTCACATAAAGTGGCTGCGAAGCGGTAAAAGCGTTTTCGTAAAAAGCGATTGCGCACTTGCAGCGTGCGCGAAATTCCCGGTGCCGCTTGCAGCGAGGGGCGAAACGGCGCCCTTACTGCGCCGCTCCGCTCATGCAGGTTTGCATGAGCAGTGCAAACACGTAGATTTTTTGATAGACGGCGGCTCCGATCTCATAGGGCGGCTTGTCGGAAACGCGTTCGATTTCTTTCCAGTTCGTGATCACTTCCGGTGATTTTTTCTTTTCGTCTTCGATGAGCCATCTTATCATCTTACCGATAGTGACGAGATCGCGCGTCGCCTTTACGATGTACGCTTTTGCCTGTGCGTTCGATTCGCCGACGAGCCGATTGATGATCGCCGCCGCATCGGGCGCGTGCTGCGTGCGCGGAAGCAGCGTTTTGATTTTCATACCGACCTTTCCGTCGTCGGCGAGGTCGTCGTCGAAAGCGGTGATCGCTTCGGATGCGGAAAGCAGATCGTTGTATGCGTTCGACATCGGCATCGACACGGGAGTTGATGCCCACGCGCCGCGCACGAGGACGAGGTCGCAGTATTCGCGTACGTCTTTTTTAACAAATTCGGTGAGAAATCCTTTGACGTAATTGAGCGCATCGCAATAGAGATAGCCGGCAAGTTTTTTCTTTTCAAGCGTGGAACTGTTTTCAGCGATATAATTTTTCAAATATGAAACGGATGCCGTATTGAAAAGCTTTACGAGCAGCTCGTTTACTTTGCTGTTTGTCGCAGCCGATTCGAGTTTTTTTAAGGCAGCCGTCGTTTCGAGTTTGAATTTGTTGATAAAGGGTTCGACGATATTCGCCGAAACATCGTTTAAAAGAGGAGTGTAGTCGGGATCCTGCGTGATGAGCCGGACGATCATGTCGAATACACCCGTCGCCTGTATGTGCTGCATCCTCGTTACGATCTTTTTCCACACGCCGATCGGAACGGGTTCGACTCCGCGTATGTCTTTGAGCATTTTTATCACGGGCGCCCAATCGATGTTTCCCGTTATGTTCCACATAAGCGTCGTAAAATCTTTGATATCGTCGGCGATGTATTTGCCGTCGATTTTTTCAAACTGCGGCGGTACGGAAAAATCGCGCTCGATAAGAGACGCATTGAATTTTTTCAGCGTAAAATAATAATCGTAAGAACAAAAATCTTTAAAGTACATGAGCTCTTTATAGCGCCGTTCGATTATGGCCGTGCGTTCATCGGTAAATCCGTCGATAAACGCTTCGAGCCGCTGCTGCACGTATGCCGTAAATTGAGGAAGCGGCATCGTTTTGCTTTTTTCGGCGATGGCTTCCTGTGTCAGCTCTTCTTCGATTTTGCGCTGAGTGTCGGAAAGAAAGTGTTCGATAACCGCCGTTTTCATGGCGTTCGGGTTTTTTATGTTTTGAAAGAAAACCTGTGCGGGCGATACGGCTTTGTAGATTTCGTAGAGGAGCTTCGGAAACGGCGGAAGCATTTCGCCGCTGTTCGGTTTGTAAAAATGATAGTGCGATTTCGAAAGGCGTTTTGCTATCGCTTTGAGCCGTCGTTTTTTTTCGTATTCGGGATCGTCGGAACCTAAAATGGATGCGAGTATTTTTTGAATGAAATTTCCGCCGGATGATTTTGCTTTTGCCATAGCGTCCGTTTATATCATAACTTGAACGGAGATTTTTGTAAATGCACATACGACATACGCCCGGCCGGAGCGGTGCCGAAGGCAGACGCGGAGAGAGCGAAGCGAACGGAGCGGCCGAGCGTGAGCGGGCCGCGCAGGGCGGGATGGCAAAACGGTGCCGTCCGCAACGAAAGCTGACAAAATAATCGCATGGGGTTATGTTCTGTTGATAGACGCGCCGGCGCGCCGCGGTTATACTGTGTCAATAATAATTGCAAAGGTGTGAAATGTATGAGAAGGCATTATTTGGATAACATCAGATGGATGACGGTGTGTGCGGTCGTTCTGTATCACGTGATTTTTATTTACAACGCGGTTATGCCGCCGTACACCCGCATCGTCCCATTTGCCGAAACGCAGGTGCAGGATGTTTTACTGTATATTTTGTATCCGTGGTTTATGATTTTGCTTTTTATCGTTGCGGGAATAAGTTCGCGCTGCTATCTCGAAACGCATTCGATCCGCGATTTTGTGCGCACGAGGACGAGGAAGCTGCTTGTGCCGTCGACGATAGGACTCCTCCTTTTCGGCTGGCTTCAGGGCCTGCTGAATATGAGCCTTGCCGGCGGATTTGACGGAATTCCCGATACGATGCCGCGCGTCGCCGTATTTGCGATCATGGTCGCATCGGGAACGGGCGTTTTATGGTTTATACAAATGCTGTGGCTTTTTTCGATGCTGCTTGCGCTTCTAAGAAAATTCGAAAAAGGCGGCCTGTACGAATTGTGCGGTAAAGCGAATGTTTTCGTGCTCCTTCTTTTGGGTGTTCCTCTTTATTTTTCGGGGCTTATTTTAAACACGCCTGTCGTTACGGTGTACCGCTTCGGCATTTACGCTTTTGCCTTTTTCATGGGCTATTTTGTATTTTCGCATGAAAATCTTATCGATCGGCTCGGTAAAATCGGCATCGCACTCGGTATTGCGGCGCTGTTGTTGGGAGCGCTGTATCTGTATCTGCATTTCGGTGATAAGTATGCCGTTATGCCGACCGTCAATTCCGTTTCGGCGGTCGCTTACGCGTGGCTTGCTTCGCTTGCGCTTTTAGCTCTGATGAAGCGCCGTTATGACCGCGAGTCCGCCTTTACGCGCTTTATGACAAAACGGAGCTTCGGCTTATATGTGTTTCATTATTTTCCGTTGACGCTTGCGGCGTGGCTCCTTGCGCGGTACGCAAAGATTCCCGCAGTGTCGACATACGCGATTGCGGCTTTCACTTCTTTTTTCGGCGCCTTTGTACTGTACGAAGCGACGGTGCGTATTCCCTTTGTCAGGTGGTGCCTGCTCGGCATAAAAAAGAGAAAATATGCTTAAAGATAATATCGTTCAGCTGCGTAAACTGCGGAACTTTACGCAGGAAGCCCTCGCCGAAAAGGTCGGCGTAACGCGCCAAGCGCTCGCAAAATGGGAAGCAGGCGATACGCTTCCCGATTTGGAAAAAAGCAAACTGCTTGCCGAAGCTTTGGACGTATCGCTCGACGATCTTGCAAACCACGAGGCAAAATCGAATTTCGGGCTTACCGTTCCGCCGAAAGGGAAGCATCTTTTCGGAACCGTTACCGTCGGCGATAAGGGGCAGATCGTGATTCCTGCAAAAGCGCGCAAAGTGTTCGGCATAAAAGCGGGCGACGCCCTGGTGGTTTTGGGCGATGAAGACAAGGGCCTCGCTCTTTTAAAAGCCGACGATTTTTTGGCGATGGCGGACATGATCCGCGAGGGAAGAAAAATCGATACGTGATGCAAAAAGAAAAAAGCGTGTCCGCCGGAGTCTATGTGCGCCGTGCCGTTCATATTTAAACTCCTTCCTGTTTCGCAAATTGCTGTATTCAATTGGATAAACTGAAATGTATCTTTCTCATCTGGTTTTTGCGGGTTTCTTTTCCGGAAGCTCCGTATACATACCATCCAGAAGTTCCAGAACAAGCGCCGTATCTTCAAATCTATCAAATACATGCATCAGTGTCTTTGAGCCTTCATACGGATAACACAATTCGGAATCCGCAAGCAGCCTGTCCGATGTCGGCGTTCTCTTCAAAAACAGTTCATTATCACCAATGTCACCTATCAGCTTGCCATTGAGGTATACAAGATATCCGCCCATCATGGATTTTATGACAATATCACCTGCTGCGGAAAAAGCCTCACGAACATATTCGTTAAATTCATTCACCATGATTATCTCCTTAAAATCAGAATTTATCTGCTTCTTTATATTTTTTAATCGCTCATCATAATATTCTTCTGCAAATTTATGATTTTTGCACTTTTCAATTTTAGCATAAAAAAGGCGATGGAGGTTTTAATTTCCATCGCTTTTAGTACTATGCCGGCAATTAAGCTTTAGTTATAGGAATCCAAAGCTCCATTTTGTAGTCTTTGCCTTTCATATCACCTTCAAAGTAATATTCAAAATCAGGTTTCCCCGAATGAACGTAGCCATGCTCAGGGAAGAAGACTTCCATCGCATATTTCCAGCCGTTATGAATGCACTCAGGAACTCTCCCCGTTAATTCTATAATGGCATACTCAGCTTCTTCAACTTCCAGAACATCTAAGCCCATGATTTTTGCTTTGTAGGGATCATCAACTATATATCCTGCCATATAGTTGATTGTGGCCGGATTTTTTACATCATGACAGACTCCGACACTTTGACCTTTTCCCAAACTTGCAAGTTCATTGTGACTGTATTTTTTATACAGCTTATTCCAGACAGCCGGACACAATGATGAATCGATGTTTTGTTCATTTACTCCTGCAACTGTAAATGCTTTTTTCTTTTTTATTGTGACATTCATGCTTCTTCCTCCTCTTACGCTCAGCGCTAATTGCACTCGTGAAACTAATTTGAACGGTTTTCCGTTTCTTACCTCTGAAGGGGTAAATCCATGAAAATTCTTAAACGCAGTTCCGAATGAATCCGATGACTCATATCCATATTTCATCGCTATATCTATGATTTTTTCATCCGTATCTCTTAATATGATGGCTGCTTCGGTTAATCTTCGGCTTCTCAAATATTCCGAGAGTGTTGTTCCGGTTAATATGGAAAAGAGTCTGCTGAACATAGGATAAGAATATGTTGATAAACGGGCAATTTTATCTTCATCTATTTCGCTGTCCAGCACACTTTCAATGTAATTAATGGTTTCATTAAAAAACTGAATCATCTTCATGTTTTCCCTCTATTCATGATTTCCTTATCTCATTGTGGAGATGGCGGAATCTCTAACTTTTTACATTATCCGATGCAATGATTTTTCAGAGTTTTATCCCCTGATATATCGAAGACACAAATCCCTGAACCGGCTATCCAGACGGGCAATCTCCATCAGGGTATCTGCTAAAGCATTATAGTCATCATGACTGCTGTCCAGATATGCCCGGCTAAAAAGACGTGCAATTTTTTCTTTCAAGGCTGCCCTGTCAGGATCACAATCTTTCAAAAATTGGCTCAAGTAAAGGCTTCTGGCTGCTGCCAGACGAAATGAAAAAAATTGATGGAGCTGTTTTTGTTCTTCATTTAACCCGTTTGCCCTGACGGTTTTTGCATATTCCTCAATTATGCCGGTCTCGCTATTTTCATATCGTTGCTTCATAATAACAGAAACATCGTGATAAATCTCCCGGTTAGCCGGAAGTCTGTTTCTCTGCAAGCGCCCCCACATGGAATAAGACCCTCTTTTATAGTCAATCGATTCTGCTTTCCATGCTTTGCAAAAATCACGAAAATCCATTTTCATGCAAGGATAGCCTGCCGGATCGTGGAAGTAAATATAGTTTTCATCCATGTCATAAACCGAAACAAAATGATCCAGCCCTCCCAGATGGCTGTGATTAAGATTATAAGTCAGATATCCCATATCCAAAGGACCTGCGATAACGGAACCATGGGTCAGAAAGGTTTTGAGTTTTTCCTGCAGCTCTGTCACATTGACCGGCTCTGAAGAATCGCGGAAAAATTCCTCATAATTAAATCCAAGAATTTGCAGACAATGACTGATGGACTTATCCGGCATGCCGTTGTCAAAGAAAATCAGCGGATGTCTGTCATCTTTTTTCACAAAGGTCGCCCCGTTCCCCATGACCATGATAGCTTCCAGATAGTCCGGTCGAAAATCATAACCGGCAGCCTGTAAAACCATAGCTGCCGAATGCGAATAGCAAATCGGAATATCACCAAAGTATAAATTCATTTTCCTGCCTCCATTTCCGTATTATAGACGACAGGAAAATTTATCGCCCTATCAAATCCGTACAAATTTTATAGGGCTGATGTCATGGCAACTTGTAATTTGATATGCGTGGGAAACCGGCATAACCTAGTCCCATCAAATGGCATAGTTCGCTTTTTTTATATGGAGAAAGCATCTGCATCATATTGTCGTATGCCTTTTGAGTCGCTGATACCTGCTTTGATATCGCTTTA
>ERZ772960.454-NODE-454-length-37267-cov-5.112759_pt1 | contig 37267 bp, 30 predicted proteins | sample MGYA00580678_ERZ772960 | MGnify/ENA primary metagenome ERZ772960 (study PRJEB29015, sample SAMEA2737930) | human oral metagenome | biome: human oral; feature: human-associated habitat; material: dental | place: China | collected 2059 ... | reverse complement strand
TATTTAAGAAAGACAAATTATAGGAGGAGTTTTGCAGAGGTCTCGTTTTGTTTTTTCACGCATGGGGTTATCATTCTTTACGAAATTGTTCGATTTTTACAACGTTTTTTGTACCTTTGCCAGAACAATTTAGTTTTTTGTATGGATAGAATTGTCGGAACAACTATTTATAGGCAAGGATTGCGAACAAAGATACTGGATGCCGCCATGTTTGAGTTTAGAAAGATTGGCATTAAAGGGGTAAAAATGGACGACATAGCCGGCAAGTTGTCTATTTCTAAACGCACGCTGTACGAAATATATTCTAATAAAGAGGAGTTGCTGTACGAGGGCATCCGACACCGCGAAGAGGAAGCCGACCGTTATATAGACGAATTCCAACAGGCGGGGCATACCGTCATGGAGGTGATAATTGAGTATTTCAGGATGCAAGTAGAATATTACAGTAAGATTAACCCCCTGTTTTTCTCAGAGTTGCATAAGTATCCTAAACTCATTGAATACTTGCACGAAGTGCATGAGAAGCGCCATGAAGAGTCTATCGCTTTCCTGTATCAAGGTGTGGAGGAGGGCTTTTTCCTCTCCGACATTAACTTTTCTATCACATCGCGTTTAACCCTTGCCGGCACACGCTTCATCATGTCTTCCTATATGTATCGGGAGTTTTCCATCAAGGAAATATTCTATAATTCCGTTTTTCTCTTCATCCGAGGCTATTGCACACCGAAAGGATTGGAGGTTTTAGACAGATTCCTGACCGACTACCGCAACGGGGATTAACCCTGCAGTATCGCTGCATTCAACAGAAATACGACTTTATAAAGCAATCACTCATTATGGGGCTATTCGGTTTATTCAATAAAGATAAGAAAGAAACGCTGGACAAGGGTTTGGAAAAGACCAAGCAGAGTGTGTTTGGTAAGCTGACGCGTGCCATTGCCGGTAAGTCCAAGGTAGACGACGATGTGCTCGATGACTTGGAAGAAGTGCTTATCACCTCTGATGTAGGCGTAGATACGACACTGAAAATCATACATCGCATAGAGGAGCGTGTGGCACGCGACAAGTATGTGTCTACCGCCGAACTCAACGAAGTGTTGCGCGACGAGATAACGCAACTGCTGTCGGAAAACCATTCGTCTGATAACGAACAATGGGATTTGCCCACCGACCATCATCCCTACGTCATACTTATAGTAGGTGTAAATGGCGTAGGCAAGACCACCACCATCGGCAAGCTGGCCTATCAGTTTAAGAAAGCCGGCAAAAAAGTGTATCTCGGTGCGGCCGATACTTTCCGTGCTGCAGCTATCGACCAGCTGTGTATCTGGGGTGAGCGGGTAGGTGTACCTGTCATCAAACAACAGATGGGCAGCGATCCGGCGTCGGTGGCATTCGATACCATTAGCTCTGCAAAGGCCAATGGTGCCGATGTGGTACTCATTGATACTGCTGGAAGGTTACACAACAAAGTGGGACTGATGAACGAATTGAAGAAGATTAAAGACGTTATGAAAAAGGTGGTACCCACAGCACCTGACGAAGTGATGCTGGTACTCGATGGCAGTACGGGGCAAAACGCCTTTGAACAAGCGAAACAGTTTGCGGCTGTTACGCAGATTACGGGGCTGACTATTACCAAACTCGACGGCACAGCCAAGGGCGGTGTGGTCATAGGCATCAGCGACCAACTGAAGATACCTGTGAAATACATCGGGCTTGGAGAAGGCATGGAAGACCTGCAACTCTTTCACAGACAGCAATTCGTAGACTCCCTCTTTCATACCGAGCAGTGAAAAAGAATCGGATAGATATTGTTACGATGGGCTGTTCGAAGAATCTCGTAGACAGTGAGATACTCATGAAGCAGTTTGAAGCCAACGGTTACCATTGCGTTCATGATGCAGAGCATCCGCAAGGCGAGATAGCCGTTATCAACACCTGTGGCTTTATAGAGTCGGCCAAAGAAGAGAGCATTAATACTATCTTGGAGTTCGTGCAAGCCAAGAAAGAGGGACGCCTCAACAAGTTGTTCGTGATGGGCTGCCTTTCGCAACGCTATAAAGACGAACTCGAGGCCGAGATACCCCAAGTAGATAAATTTTACGGCAAGTTTAACTACAAGCAACTGTTGACAGACCTTGGCAAGGCAGAAGCAGCATCGTGCGATGGCCGGCGGCATCTCACCACCCCACGGCACTACGCTTATCTGAAAATCAGTGAGGGATGCGACCGTCACTGTGCCTATTGCGCCATCCCGTTAATGACGGGGAGACACGTGAGCCGTCCGATGAACGACATCGTAAATGAGGTAGAAGAACTCGTAAGCATCGGCGTGAAAGAGTTCCAAGTCATAGCACAGGAACTCACCTACTATGGCATGGACATCGACGGTCACCTGCATATTGCGGAGCTGATACGTCGTATCTCCGACGTTCAAGGCGTGAAATGGATACGTCTCCACTATGCCTACCCCAATCAATTCCCCTATGAGTTGTTAGACGTTATCCGCGAGAGAGACAACGTATGTAAATATCTCGACATTGCCTTACAGCATATCTCTGACTCTATGCTCACCCGTATGCGTCGGCATGTCTCGAAAGAAGAGACTCTCCGTCTGATTCGCGACATCCGCCGACAGGTACCCGGTATTCATCTGCGTACCACATTGATGGTGGGTTTTCCGGGGGAAACGGACGAAGACTTCGAGGAACTGATGGATTTTGTGCGCTGGGCACGTTTCGAGCGTATGGGAGCTTTCGCCTATTCGGAAGAGGAAGGTACCTATAGTGCTACCCACTATCCCGACGATGTTTCTCCACAGGTGAAAGAAGACCGTCTGAACCGACTTATGGCGTTGCAGCAGAAAATCAGTGCCGGAGTAGAAGCAGAGAAAGTGGGATGCACATTACAAGTCATTATTGACCGTAAGGAAGGCGACTTTTATGTGGGACGCACCGAATTTTGCAGTCCTGAAGTAGACCCCGAAGTACTGATATCCGCCGGCGAGAAACGGCTGAAGATAGGGGATTTCTATGCGGTAAAGATGACAGCGGCCGATGAGTTTGATCTATACGGAGAGGTAGTGACATAGGGGCGGTCGTCGCCTGACATCGGTGCTTTAATATATATGATGCAATGAACAACAAAGATTTCATAACGGAATTATCTCGACGTTCGGGCTATACACCCGAAGATACGCAGAAACTGATACATACGCTTATTGATGGTTTATGCGATGGGTTTGATGCCGGTGAACCGGTGGTATGGGCAGGGTTCGGCACGTTTGAGGTGAAGAAACGCTTGGAGCGCGTCATTACCAATCCTTCCACAGGGCAGAAGATGCTGATACCGCCGAAGCTGGTACTCAATTTCAAACCTGTCTCCTCTGCCAAGGAACGCCTGAAGAAAGGAGGAGACGAGCCATGATGACTATCAAGGATTTGGCCAAGGCCTTGGTCGAAAAGCACGATTTACGGCAGAAAGATGCCGAAGAGTTCATGGACTTACTCATCGAGATTCTTTATGAAGGTTTACGCACCGACCGTCTGGTGAAGATAAAAGGGTTAGGAACGTTTAAGGTGATGGAGGTGAAAGAGCGCGAGAGTATCAGTGTGAACACGGGCGAACGCGTTGTCATCGACGGTCACGACCGAATCACGTTTACACCCGATGCTACCATGCGCGACCTCGTGAATAAACCTTTTGTACAGTTCGAGGCCGTACCGGTAAACGAGGGTGTGGATTTCAGCGAGATAGATGGGCAGGAAGCGACCGCACAGGTGGAACAGACAGAAGAAACCGTATCGCTTCAGTCGGAAGAAACGATACCAGCGGAGACAGAGCCTATTGCAGTTCCAGCCATCGCACAGGAAGAAGAACCGGCAGTAACAGAGGAGTCTGTAGTAGAGGAATTACCCGTTTCCGAAATGTCGGAATCGGATGAGGAAGAAGAATACATGGATGACGAAGAGAATGAAAGCGGCCGCCGTCGCTGGATTCTCTTCACACTTGCTGCTCTGTTGATTGCCGTCGGGGCGTTCTTTGCCGGCTATTATATGGCCGGAGATGGATTTATGGTACACGACGTATTGCCGTCCCGCAAGATTTCTGTCAAGAAAAAAACGGTGAGCAAAGTACCATCTCTGCAACCGGCATCAACCAAAAATGACAGCACGGTGAACCTGTCGGCCGACGAGGAAGAGGCGCGTTTTGCCACCCAATACGACAAGCTGGATGCACGTGTGCGCACCGGTGCTTATCGCATTGTGGGAATAGAGCAGGAAGTAACGGTACAAAAAGGGCAAACGCTGTCAGGCCTCTCCAAATATTATTTAGGTTCGGATATGGAATGCTATGTGGAGGCGTTGAACGGACGGCGGGAACTGAAAGCTGGAGATAGGGTGAAAATACCGAAACTGAAACGGAGACGTCTTCGCTGATTCCATTAGAAGAAAACTGTGAAATCACGTCAGTTCATATTCCGAATTACTTCTGTTACTTTTTATTTCTTATTATTTGAGGTGGGGATATGGGATATGGAAATGCGAGAATTCTATTTTTCATTCCCGTATAAGTAATAATACCAATAGGTGTTATTATATGTGTCGCGTATTTTGTTGCCCCTGATTCTTTTGTCAGGATATTGCCTTTCTATACTCTGTAGGTCTTGGTAGTCGGCATCCATCACGGCATTGTGATAGACGATAAAGGGATTGGCACGCAGATGAGTATAGAGCGTGAGCGCCTCTTTGTAATGTTTGGGCAGTTCGCCTTTCAGGTCATAGTATCTACCTATGGTTCGGACAAAGGTTTCAAGGTCTTTGTCTAAGAGGTATCCGCAGAGTATATAATCTTTCACTGCTGGTGTAGCCCGTCCTTGTACTTCGAGTTGTTTGAGATAAGTTATCGGGGGCATGCTTTCCGACGGCGTACCTCCGAGGTGGCAGTAAATGTCGGCTTCAGGAAGCAACACAGTATGGACGTGACTTTTGTCGGGTAATAAAATGGCTGAAGTGCCTGTCAGCGGGTATTCAAACAGATGTTCGGGCAGAGCGTGTTGCAAAGAGAGGGCATAGACGCGGAGCATCGTCAGTGACGAATCTGTAGCTAAGCTACGTTTGCCTACCGTTAAGGCCTGTTTGTTTTTGCCGTCCAACAGATATTGTTCCATCCTGATACGATAATGAAATACGTCGTTGCCGGTGGAAAGCATGCCTGTTAGAAGCATGAAAAGGGAGAGGAGAAGCAGGTTGATACACAGACTTCGGGTACATGATATAGACTTTGATACATTCGTTGTCTGTCTCGTAGACTGCTTCACTTTCCACACAACACCGACAAACACGGCGAGAAGCAGTAGAAAGGTTATCAGCCAACCGCCCCAAAGAGTGGGACGGGCGGAAGCGGGGTTGATAGTGGTGATGGCTGTAAGTAAGAGAAACGAAGGAAAATAGGTAAGACTGTGGATGGCTCCTTTCAGCTTGGTGAGCGCGAAAACTCCCCGTTGCAGCAAGACCAAAACGGCCGTGAGGAGAAACGCACCGACAGTTTGAGGGTAGTGTATTTGCCCATCCGACAGCGTGTGTACTGTAACAGCAAGTATGTCTGATTGGTAGTTGTATAGATAACTCAAGGAAAAGAGGCAGAAGACGATGGCACATACCACCCGATGGATGGCTCTTTTATTCTGAAAAAGAAGTAATGGTTTGCCGATGGAAACCGGCTGAGTCTCCGATGGAAATACACTCATACGTCAGTCTTCATGCTTTCTCAATACGACGGCAGAGCGTGCCGGTACGTAAAGTTTCAACCATCCTTTGTGCTCTTTCTCGTACAATGGATCGTAATTAGTGAAATGCGTCATGGAATCGTCGGCCAATCCGTTGCCGCCAAACATCTTCGCGTCTGTGTTCAACACTACATCGTAAGCCCCTGTAGGTACGAGGAATCCGTAGTCGGTAAACGAACGGGTGGGATTGAAGTTAAAGACAAACAAGAGTTTGCCGCGGCTGAATGCCAATATCTGATCGCCATCGTTGTGCCATATCTCGCAGACAGGTGTTTTGTTGAATCCTCTTTCGCTTTTGATGACTGCGAGCATTTCGCGGTCGAAGTCGCCTAAGTAATGGTAATCTAATTCCCTATTGTCTACAAGATTCCACTGTCGACGGGCGTATTTGTGGCTCCATCCATTGCCTTCACGCGGGAAGTCAATCCATTCGGGATGCCCGAACTCGTTGCCCATGAAGTTGAGATAACCGCCATTGATGGTCGAGGCCGTTACCAACCGTATCATTTTGTGCAAGGCAATACCCCTGTGTGCAACATCGTTCTCGTCACCCTTTTTGAAATGCCAATACATATCCGCGTCTATCAGTCTGAAGATAATGGTCTTGTCACCCACCAAGGCTTGGTCGTGGCTTTCGCAATAGCTGATGGTCTTCTCATCAGCCCTTCGGTTCTTTACTTCCCAGAAGATGGAACTCGGTTTCCATTGCTCGTCGGGCAACTCTTTGATGATTTTTATCCAAAAGTCGGGAATATTCATAGCCATGCGGTAATCGAACCCATAACCGCCGGCCTCGAATTTGGCAGCTAAGCCGGGCATACCGCTCACTTCTTCCGCAATAGTGATGGCATGGGGATTGATTTCATGTATTACCTGATTGGCAAGCGTAAGATAGCAGATGGCGTTGTCATCTTGGTGACCGTTGAAATAGTCTCCATAGTTTACGAAGGCCTCGCCCAGTCCATGGCTATAATAAAGCATAGAAGTGACACCATCGAACCTAAAGCCATCGAAATGAAATTCCTCTAACCAATACTTGCAGTTAGACAAGAGGAAGTGTAGCACGTTGTCCTTTCCGTAATCGAAGCAGAGACTGTCCCATGCGGGATGTTCATGCCGTTCCCCCGGATAAAAGTATTGATTGGGGTCGCCAGCAAGATTGCCCAGACCTTCCACCTCGTTTTTCACCGCATGGCTGTGTACGATGTCCATAATAACGGCGATACCCATGCGATGAGCCGTGTCGATAAGCTCTTTCAGTTCCTCGGGTGTACCGAATCTGCCGGAGGGAGAAAAGAAAGAACTCACGTGATAACCGAAGCTCCCGTAGTAAGGATGTTCCTGTATGGCCATGATTTGGATGCAGTTGTAACCGTCGGCTGCAATGCGCGGCAGTATATTTTCTCTGAATTCTTTATAAGTTCCTATGCGTTCGGCATCCTGTGCCATACCGATATGACACTCGTAGATAAGGAGAGGGTTGGTGGTAGGTTTGAATTTCTTCTTCCACTGATAGGGTGTTTCCGGTGCCCATACTTGTGCAGAGAATATCTTTGTATGGTCGTCTTGTACTGTACGCTGTGCCCATGCGGGAATTCTTTCTCCTTCACCGCCATTCCAATGTACTTTCATTTTATAGAGGTCTCCATGGCTCATGGCTTTTGTCGGAAGCCGCAATTCCCAATCGTCAGTGCCAGAGATTCGTTTTGCCCGATAGGCATCTGTCTCTTGCCAATTGTTGAAATCGCCTATTAGAAATATATCCGTGGCATTAGGTGCCCACTCACGGAAGACCCATCCGCGGGGTGTCTTATGAAGACCATAGTATTTGTAACCGTTGGCAAAGTCGGCAAGGGTGGTCTTTCCATTCTTTGTCAGTTGCTTGATTTTCCATAGAGCGTGTTCGTGTCTGCCCCGAATAGCCTCTTCGTAAGGTGCGAGATAAGGGTCGTTCTTAATCAGTCGCAACGGGTTTCCCTTTGCTGTTTTGTTTGTTGTTCGAGTAACCATATCCATGCTTTGTTTGTGTTCGTTGCCGGAAGAGAGAACACTTTGTGTCTCTTGCTGGACGAACTGTTATGCGTCTTGTTGAAATCTCTTATCGGTCGATACGGCGTGTACCCATGTTGTAAGTGCCACGTGCAGTCACTTGTCCGTTTCGATCTTTTTCCACGAATTTGCCATCGCGTATATCATTGACATAAGAGCCTTCGAAGCGGTTGCCGTCTTTATCCTCTTCTATCGCGGCTCCGTTTCGTTTTCCTTTTCGATAAGTGCCTTTGAATTTAGTGCCGTCGGCATAGTGGATGATTGCTTCACCATCGAGCGTACCTTGATTGAAGTTGCCCTCAAAAACGTCTCCGTTCTTTTTCGTGAGCTTACCTTTTCCGTTTTGCTTGTCGTTCTTCCACAGACCGGTATAGGCATCTCCGTTTTTCCAGAGGAACGTGCCCATGCCATTCTTGTCTCCATTTTCGAAAGAGCCGGTATATTTATCGCCGTTGGCATATTTGAAGATGCCTTCGCCCGTGCGCTCTCCTTGCACATAGTTGCCCTCGTAGACGTCGCCGTTAGCAAATTTATAGATGCCAGCTCCGTTTTGTATATCATCTTTCCATTGGCCTATATAGACATCGCCATCGGCATAGCGGTTGGTTCCTTTTCCCGACCGTTGGTTGTTCATCCACATTCCTTTATATGTGGTGCCGTCTCCCCAATCGAAGAACCCCATGCCCGACTTCTGATCATCTTTCCATTCGCCATCATAGTAAGCCCCGTTGGAAAACGTGTACTTCCCTTTTCCGTTGCGATGGTCTTGATACCAGTTGCCCTCATATTTATCACCATTATAATAATACATGATGCCATGCCCTTGCTGGTAATCCTTGAACCAGAGGCCTACATATTTATTATTGTTCATGAAATAGTAGGTGCCCTTGCCGTGTTGTTGGTCTTGGAACCACTGTCCCTCATACTTTTCTCCATCTGAGAAGGTGTAGATTCCTTGGCCTTGGCGTTTTCCTTTCACGTATTCGCCTTCATAGGTGTCGCCGTTTTTATATACGGTATTGCCTTTCCCTTGCGGTTTTCCGGCCACCATTTCTCCCTTGTATTGCCCTCCGTCCTTGGTGGTACACGATCCCAAAGTTATCTTTTGCGCGTTTCCTGTAAGGGGAAAGCAGATGGCCAATAGCGTTAGAATGTGATGCACTTTCACTGTTTCAGGTTTTATAATTCTGTCCAAAGGTAGTAAAATTACCCGAAAGTAGAAAACAGAACGTTGATTTTCAGCCTTTCCATACTGTTTTATTTTGTAGAATTCCTTACTTTTGCAGTCTCAAAAACCATACGAAATGAAGTTTTTATGTATTATTCCCGCGCGTTATGCATCGTCGCGTTTCCCCGGAAAGCCTCTTGCTTTATTGGGCGGAAAACCTGTCATACAGCGGGTCTACGAGCAAGTGAAGTCTGTGCTCGAGAATGTTTATGTGGCTACGGACGACGAACGTATCTATCAAGCGGTGGAGGCTTTTGGCGGAAAGGTCGTCATGACAGCTGCCGACCATCGGAGTGGGACAGATCGCATACAGGAGGCCGCGACGAAGATTGAGGGCGAGTATGACGTGATTATCAACGTACAGGGTGATGAACCTTTCGTACATCCTTCCCAGATTCACGAGATTTGTCGGTGTTTCGATGCCCCTGACACGCAGATTGCCACGCTCGGTAAACCGTTTGGGAAAAATATGTGGGCTATTGAGAATCCCAATTCTCCCAAACTTGTGGTAGACAATGCAGGCTATGCCATGTATTTCAGTCGCAGCGTGATTCCCTTTCTTCGTGGAAAAGAATGGATAGAGTGGGCTGAAAACTATCCTTTTCTGAAGCATATCGGCCTCTATGCTTACCGGAAAGAAGTGCTGAAAGCCATCACTCAACTACCGCAATCGTCTCTTGAACTCGCCGAAAGTTTAGAGCAACTGCGTTGGTTGCAAAACGGATATAAGATAAAGGTAGGTATTACAAATGCAGAAACCGTGGGCATAGATACCCCCGAAGATTTGGAACGTGCCGAGCAATTTTTGCAAGAAGAGAGGCAGAAGTATTAAGAAAAAGAGACTAAAAATTGTCATCGGGGGGTTCCGATGACAAAAAATGAATCAAAAATTATCATCGGGATGTTCCGATGACATAAAATAATCCAAAAATTGTCATCGGGATGTTCCGATGACATAAAATAATCCAAAAATTATCATTGGAATGTTCCGATGGCAGAAAATAACCAAAAAACTGCCATCGTCCACGGCAGATGGCAGAAAATAACAAAAAAACTGTCATCGTCCATGGAAGATGGCAGAAAATAAGAGTCGGAAGTGCTTTCCGCGAGAGATTTTGGTCTCTCGTTTCCTCTTCTCTTCGCATTGCTACTGTTTTTTGTCTCGCCGGCGGCACTCTCTGAGTGTTTTCATTATCGTGTTTTACGCACAGAAACTATTTACGGAACTTGTGCACTAAAAATAACAGATTTTCTCGCTGTCGTATAAATTAAATGCTTACCTTTGTGCTATATGAAATAAAATGATGTTATGATAGAATACTTTACACAACATTTCTGGCTTTTTTGGCTGCTTACAGCCATCTTATGCCTCATTCTCGAAGTCAGTTCGGGCACTTTCTACATCATGTGCCTTGCCATCGGGGCAGTGTGCGCAGCATTCGCAGGCATGGTAACAGACAGCATCTATGCGCAGGTGGTGGTCTTTGCGCTCTCGTCGTTGGTCAGTATTTTCCTTGTACGCCCATTTGCCATGCGCTATCTTCATCGTGCAAAGGGCGATAAAGTGAGCAATGCCGATGCACTGATGGGGCGAGTGGGAACCGTGAGTGAAGCGATTGTTGCGGGCGGATTCGGCCGCGTGGCCATCGACGGTGATGATTGGAAAGCCGTTTCTGCCGACGGTGCTGCTATTGCGCTCGGCGAGAAAGTGAAAGTGACAGGGCGCGAATCCATCATCATTACCGTGAAAAGAGTCGAATGAACAGCTTTAGTAAAACCGATTTATCCATTCAATACTATTAATTATGATGCTTAATTATTTTGTTATCGCACTCGTTGTGCTTGTGATTATCTTTGCGAAGATGGCATTGGTCATCATCCCACAGTCCGAAACCCGTATTATCGAACGTCTCGGTAAATACTATGCCACCCTGAAACCGGGTATCAACATCATCATTCCCTTTATCGACAAGGCCAAAAATATCATCACCTTGCGCCGAGGAATGTATGCCTACTCCAGTGCAATCGATCTCCGTGAGCAAGTCTATGATTTCGATAAGCAGAACGTTATCACAAAGGATAACATACAAATGAAAATCAATGCGTTGCTGTATTTCCAGATTGTAGACCCCTTCAAGGCCGTCTATGAAATCAACAATCTGCCCAACGCGATTGAGAAACTCACGCAGACGACTCTGCGTAATATCATCGGCGAATTGGAACTCGATCAGACACTTACCTCGCGCGACACCATCAATACCAAGTTGCGTGCCGTGTTAGACGATGCAACCAACAAATGGGGAATCAAGGTAAACCGCGTCGAGTTGCAGGATATTACGCCTCCGGAAAGTGTGCTTCAAGCCATGGAAAAACAGATGCAGGCCGAGCGAAACAAGCGTGCCACCATTCTCAACTCCGAGGGTGAGAAAGCTGCAGCCGTATTGCAATCGGAAGGAGAGAAAACGGCTACCATCAACCGTGCCGAGGCCGCAAAACAACAAGCCATCTTGCGTGCCGAAGGTGAGGCACAGGCGCGTATCCGCAAAGCTGAGGCCGAGGCCGTGGCTATTCAGAAAATAACCGAAGCTGTAGGTAAAAGCACCAATCCGGCCAACTATCTCTTGGCACAGAAATATATTGCCATGATGCAGGAACTTGCCACCGGCGACAAAACGAAAACCGTTTACCTGCCTTACGAAGCTACCAATCTGTTGGGAAGCATCGGTGGTATCAAAGACTTGTTTAAGACAGAGTAACCCATTCTTCTGATTATCATTGTATAAAAAAGGGTGCAGACATTGACGTGTCTGTACCCTTTTGTTTGTGTTGCATGTAAGAACGATTAATTCTCGTGATACGTGTGGAGCAATAGGTCGTCGTAGTAGGCCTTGACGGCTTTCCAATCGTAGTATGGCCATTGTGAGGTTTCTATGGGGATATGTACCTCTTGCTCATTGTGCAGCAACTTCACCAGCACGTGTTGTTTCTTATTTTTGAAGAAGACGAGCTGCAAATTCGCGGCCATGGGCGATGCTTGGAAGTCGCACCAATAGTGGTAAACATCTTCGGGACGAGCCGTCGAGGCATTGAAGTTGCCGACACGCATGAGGGCGAGTAGCGGAATGATGTTGCCGTCGTGACCGAAGCGAAACGTCGCTGCTGTGCGGCCGTCTGAGATGGCGGTGTCGGCTGTTTCGATGATGTTACGCAGCAGAGGGGCGGCATTGGCGATGGTGATGCCTCGTGATGCGGTATGATTGGCCGTGGTCACGTAGAAGCGGTAATTGTTTACCTGCCAAAGGTCGAATAACTCTTCTTTGGTAAAGAGGTCGTAGAACGAAAGGTCAGTGACAATGTCTTGCATATCAACTGCTATCCAATAAAAACCCCACATGAGTTCTTCGGGATTTACCTCGCGGCGCACGAAGTCGTCGGACGTGAAGAGTGCGTGCATCATCCGTTCGGGACGTGTCTGCTCATTACGAAATTTACGATACTCCTCAACCCATGGCCCGCGTTCGTGGTTTGTAAAGGCATTGGCCGAGTCGGTAGAGTAGCAGAGATAGCGCATGAAGCGTTCCCCCGTCTCGTAAGAGATATTGAGATTGGGGCATTCGCCCTTGAGTGCGTCTCCGAACGCCATCATGCTCATGTTGCAACGAAGCGAGACGGTAGAGCGAGCCGAAACATGTTTGTGATCGCCGAATACTTCGGGGAACGAGCGATACATGCGCCGTGCGATGCCTTGATGCTGGGCTACACCTACGGGCGAAAGGTCGCCACCGTGGCCTTCGACAATCGTCCACAATTTTTCCAACCGTGCATGGACATCTTTACCCAACGGCGAGAGTGCGCCAGCGGTATCAGCTCGGCGCATGAGGTCGAGCACCCACTTGTAGTCTCTATCACCGATGAGGTAGCGTGAGCCATGACGGCCATAGTGGCTGATGTAGAAAGGTCGGTAACCTCGCGGAGGAGGTGTCTGCTGTTGAGTAGGCAACGGATAGGCACGATAGACACCTCCCGCCTTGTTGAGGTCGGCGTAAATCTCTTCACGAGACGTTTGTGCCAAGGCTTGGCAAGGCAGGAGGAATACAACTGCCAAAAGAAAGGGAAATCGCATCTTAATAGCCGTCATTCTGTTTGAGATAAGGGTCATTTGTCATCTCCGTTTCAGGAATAGGGAAGAGCTTCAGGTGGTCGTCTACGTCACCCCCCGTACGCTTGTTGTCTTTCCAATCCCAGTTATATCCCTTGGTGAATTTGCCGAAGCGGATGAGATCGGTACGACGTACAAGCTCGGCGGCCAACTCTTTTTGACGTTCTTTGAGGATAAGGTCGAGGGTGAGATCACTAAGTGTAAGATCGGCACCTACCCCTTGCTTCACACCCGCTTTAGCATACGTACCGGTCATGTAGGCACGTCGCCGAAGCTCGTTCACGTAATCGAGAGCCTGCTGCATGGTGCCGTTCGCTCCGCGGAGGATGGCTTCGGCGGCAATGAGATAAGCCTCGCCCGTGCGGAACATAGGGAAGTCGATAGACGTGTAGGCCTCTCCTTGAACGGGAATGGCATCGTTGCGGGTCACATTGCGATATTTGATGTATCCGTAACCGCAGGTGAAAGCACTTGTCATGGCCTGTTTGTTGTCCCAAGTCTCTTTCTTCTGGTTGGTGAGGGCGGTCATGAACTGCGCGCGTTTGTCGTTTTTCTGGTCGCCCCATGTGTCGGTCGGATTGAAAACGACATCGGCAGGGTCGAAAGCATCTACGAGTGTAGTCTTTGCTCTAACGTTACCCCATCCGCGTGAACCGACACCTGTTTTGTATAGCTCATTCATAGGGCCATTGACAAAGGCTTTCACATAAAAGTTGGTACCTGCCGAGCTTTGGGCTTTCAGTCCGTCTTGAACAAGAGGCCAGATGATTTCTGAGCAGTGGTCGTTGTCGGCAAGGAATATCTCTCGGTAGTCAGCCGCTAAGGGAAATTTGCCGTCATCGATAATCTTTTTAGCATAGGTGAGAGCGTCGTTGTAGCGGTCTTCACCAATCCATGTTTCGGCATTGAGGTAAAGGCGTGCAAGTTGAAACCATGCTGCGGTCTGGTCTACGCGTCCGTAGACATTCTTCTTTGGTTCCTTGAGACTCTGTGCGCATTCAAGCAGCTCACTTTCTGCAAACTTGAAGATTTGCTTGCGGGTATATTGCTGCGGTATCTCTTTCACGCCGGTGTGCTCATCGATATAGGGCACGTTGCCAAAGAGGTCGCAGAGCGTGGCATAGGCATAGGCGCGGATGAATCGGGCTTCAGCGCGATAGTAGGGGCATTCGGCACCGAGGGCATCCCATACGCCACGGCTTTTCATCTTGCTTTCAGTGCATTCGCGGAGCACTTCATTGCAATAAGCTATAGTCATGTAAAGACGCTGGTATGTCCAGGTGACTACGGGAGCATTGGACGCGTTCCACTGCAAATTCAGACACTTGCGCAGACCATTAGATTGCGACGGCATGAGGAAATTGTCGGTTGGCATCTCCTGAAGGTAGAAGAGCAGACGGACATAGCCGGAGTAGCCTTCGTTGGCTCCTTGCAGGTCGCCATCGCCTCCGTCTCCGCCTTTTTGTCCGGTGAGAATCAGCGAGCTGTAACATTTGGCAAGCATGCCGGTATTTCCCTCAGGCGTGCGATATACTTTCTCACTAACGGGCTGGTTATCATCGAGCGGCATGGTATCGAGGTCGCTGAAGCAGGACGACAAACCTAAAACGAAACATGCCGTCAGGGTATATTGAAAAATCTTTTTCATAATGGAGTGGAATTAAAAGTTGAGGTTAGCGGTTAAAGAGAATACGCATGGACGGGGATAGACATCACGGTCGATGCCGTTGGAAAGCTCGGGGTCAATGCCTGTGTAGCCGGTGATAGTAGCAACGTTTTGCACTGAAAATGCCAACCGCATATTACTCTTGCTGTTCCAGAGTTTGCGGAAAGTGTAGCCGAGTGTGATGTTGTCAATGCGGAAGAAGTCGGCACTTTCAAGGAAGTAGTCGCTATAGAGCTGCTGACTTTCGAAGCCGAGGTCGCGCGTGGAGGGCATGATATTCGACATGTTGCCTTGGTCGCTGTAAACCGATTGTATATACTCGTCGGCTGCCACGTAGTTATAAATATACGCTCCGAACGACCCATGCGCGGTCAGTCCCAAATCCCAACTCTTGTAGTTGAGGTGGGTATTGAAGCCCATATAGGATTTGGGCAGTGCACTCTTGTTGGTGGCGCGTCGATATTCGTTGGTAGAGACGCTGCCATCGGCCTGCACGTATTTCCCGGCGATGGGCTTTCCGTTGCTGTCATAGGCTTGCTGTGCGAGGTAGAACGTATAGGGACGCTTGCCTACCATGAAGCATTGCACATATTTTCCCGTACCTGAGATTGCGCCGGTCTGCACGAAGTTAGAGGCGTTGTCGATGGCGTTGAGCTTGGTAATCTTAGAGGTGTTCCAAGTGAGGTTGAGTCCTAAGTCCCAAGAGAGGTCTTTCGTCTGCACGGGTACGGCATTGATGGAAACCTCCACACCCTTGTTGTCCATCTCGCCGATATTGGTGGTGAGCACGGCTGCATAGTTGGTACCGCTGATGACGTTGATGGTATTGAGCAGGTCTTTGGTGTGACGCTTGTACACATCAACGCTACCGTAGATACGATTGTTGAGGAATCCGTAGTCGAAGCCAGCATTCCATGTCGCTGTAGTCTCCCATTTGATGTCTGTATCATACCCATTAGGGCGATAGGTGCGATACCACGTGTCGCCGAATCGATAACTTGACGTGTCGTAAGATATGGTGAAAGTGGTCATATAGGGATAGTCGTTGATGATATCTTGCTGACCGGTCTGTCCATAGCTCAGACGCAGTTTCAGGTTAGACACTACATCTTGTTTTTTCATGAATGCTTCTTCCGAGAGTCTCCACCCCAAGGCCACCGATGGGAAATAACCCCAGCGGTTGTTTTTTGCAAATCGGGAAGAGGCATCAGCGCGTAATGTGGCCGTGAGCAGATATTTGTTGTCGTAGGTGTAATTGGCGCGACCGTAGAGCGACAGCAGATAGTATTCCGTCTCATAGTGAGTGGGGGCAAACACCTCGCTGCCATCGGGAGCGAGGCTGGTGTCGTTGAACTTCTTCCAGAAATGCTGCCATCCGTAGCCGACCATGCCGGAGAGGTCGTGTTTCCCTGCAAACGTATGCTGATAGTTGGCGTAGAGGTCGAGCAACTGGTTGCGCTTTTTCTGCGTACCGTCGTAGTCTTCTCCCGTTCCGTCTTTCTTCCACGAGGTGTACATGGTGCCGGCCTTGTCGGGTACATCGCGTCGGTAGGTGCTCTTCAATATATCGTATCCCATGTTCAGATTAAACTGTAAGTCCTCGAAGCCATGGAGTTTGTAATTGATTGCCATATTGCCAATCGAGCGATTTACGGTGTTACGGAAGTCCTGCAGCTCGAGTTGTGCTACCGGGTTATCGGTCTGAATAGCCATCGGTGAGGAACCGTTCATCCAAATGAAGTAACCCAGCCCCGGACCGGTAGGCGACCCTTCGTGCACAGGACGTGTGGGGTCGTAGCGCATGGCGTTATGCACCACGCTGTGGTCTACCAGCCGGTTTCTCTCGTTCGAGAATTTGGCATTGAGCGTCAGTGTCAGGTGCTTGTCGAAGAATTGGGGTGCAATGCTTCCATCGGCAGTGAAACGCTTGTAGTTGTTCGTTCTGATGATACCGTCTTGGTGGGTGTATCCTACCGAGATGCGATAGGGTGCTATCTTTTCTATATTGCCCGAGGCCGAGAGACTGTGGCTGTGGCCAAAGGCTGTGCGATAGATTTCGTCTTGCCAATCGGTGTTTGCCGTACCGAACTTCGCCGTCGGTGGCACACCTGTCACTGTGGGGACGAAGCTACGGAACTCATCGGCCGTCAGTACATCAAGCTTCTTGGCTATCGTGCTCATGGAGAAGTTGCCCGCATAGTTGAACTTCAAGCCGCCGGCAGACCCTTTCTTGGTTGTAATCACAATGACACCGTTAGAAGCACGTGAACCGTAAATGGCCGTAGCAGATGCGTCTTTCAACACGGTGAAACTCTCGATGTCATTGGGGTTGATGCCACCGATGACATTGCCACCACCCTCGATAGACGAGTTGTCTACGGGCACGCCATCGATGACGATGAGCGGGTCGTTGCTGGCTGAAAGCGAAGCACCGCTTCGTATCCGGATGGTCGATGCGCTACCCGGTGCGCCTGAATTGCTGATGATGTTGACACCCGCAATCTTACCTTGCAGCGCGTCTTGGGCAGTGGTTTGCACGCCTTTCACCATTTCGTCGGGTTTGATGGCGGAGACGGAGCCGGTGAGGTCGTTTTTCTTCACTGAGCCGTAACCGATGACAACCACTTCGTTGAGTGTCTCTACGTCGTCTTGCAGAGTTGTCAGAACATTATTGCCGGCAATGATTTCGCGGTCTTTAGCACCGATATACGAGATGATCAGATGGCTGCCCTCGGGCACTTCCAGCGTATAATTCCCATCCATATCGGTCACGGTGGCATTGCTTGTGCCATGTTGTTTCACTGTAGCGCCCATCACTGGCTCTCCCTGTGCATCAATTACGCGCCCTGTGGCTTTTATCTTGCGCACTTTAGGCTCTTCGGCTTGCCGTTTCATCACGATGTTTGTACCTTGACTGTCATAGCGCAGGCCGCTTTGTGCGTAGCTTGCTATTCCGGCCATCAGACCGAAAGTCAGCAGCAGAACTGTTTTCTTTCTAAAATGTGTCATTAAGTTTTCAGTTAGGAATTTGTGTAAATATTATTTTGATTGTTTTCTTATCGTACTCTCATTCAGCTGTCAGTCTACTATAGTTCGCCTACAAATATACGAACTTTTATTGAAAGTACGGATAGGTTGATGTGAGTTCGGTATAAAGGAATGCAATCGTATGCAAGAAATCCGAAAAAAGATGCTGTCTGCCGCCGGAAAGGTTGCCGACCTTTCCCTATACAAACGCCATCTGCGCCACGTACAAACACCACCTGTACGGGGTACGGATGCCGACTTATGAATCGTAACTTTAAGACCCTTAAAACTTGCAATCTCAAACTTTTGCACGTCAAATACTAAGGAGTCATCACTAAAACGGGGTGAAAAGTGATGAATGGATTGCTGTCAAATCTCTTTATTCCGAACCCGCGCACGGCGCATCTTGCAACGAGTGCTGATAGCCTCTGCGAAAAGGGAGAAGAGAGGTTTCAATGAGCGAGCCGTTTTCTGCTCACCAGCAAACTTTTTTCTGCTCATCAACAGAATTTCTTTTGCTCACCAGCAGAAAATGGAATGCTCACAGACAATTTCTAAGTCGCTGATGAATGGATGTGATAAGCATCTGGTAATCCGTTTCTTTTCGCCTTTATTTTACCCCAATCCGACAGAAAAACAATCAACCCCCGCCGTAAGCTGATAGCACTTACGACGAGGGTTGGTCATTCACACACAGAAAGCTGATGTAATGGTGGGTCACAGGATGCCGTCCGCACGCAGTCTCTGTTGCCATTTCCAAGCCGAGGCAAGCGTATCTTCCAAGTTGGTTTCCGCTTTCCATCCCAATACTCGATTGGCTTTCTCGGGGTTAGCCCACACTTTCTCTATGTCGCCCTCGCGTCGCGGAGCAAATGTCCAGTTGAGTTTAACGCCTGTAGCTTTCTCAAAAGCCTTGATGACTTCTAATGTAGATACTCCTTTTCCCGTACCAATATTGAAGTATTCTATGGCATCGGTCTGCTGATTGAGCACCCTTTCCATGGCTTTCACGTGTGCCTTGGCGAGGTCTACGATATAGATATAATCGCGTATGCAGGTACCGTCGGGCGTATTGTAATCGTTGCCGAATACCCTTAGTTGTTTGCGTATGCCCATGGCTGTCTGCGTAACAAAGGGGATGAGGTTGTTGGGTGTACCGTTGGGGAGTTCACCGATGTATGCAGAGGGGTGCGCTCCGATGGGGTTGAAATAGCGCAGAATAATGGCTTTCACGGGGGCGCCGCTATGGATGTAGTCGTAGATAATCTCCTCGTTAATCTGTTTGGTATTGCCATAAGGGCTAAGTGCTTGCTGTATGGGGGCATCTTCGGTGACGGGCAGATGCTCCGGCGTAGGCTGTCCGTAAACGGTGCAGCTGGATGAGAAGATGATGCCGTGTACGCCGTATTGGGGCATCAGCTCGAGCAAGTTGAGCAGCGAACCAATGTTGTTTCTGTAATACGGTAGGGGCTTCTCTACGCTCTCTCCCACAGCCTTGCTCGCTGCAAAGTGAATAATTCCGCTGATGTCCTTATACTTGGCAAAGATGGCTTCCAAAGCCTGCTTGTCGCAGCAGTCGGCTTGTTCAAAATCGGGGCGTGTACCCGTTATTTTCTCTATGCCGTCGATAACCTCAGCCTTGGAGTTTGAAAGGTTGTCGATAATCACTACTCGATAGCCGGCTTGCTGTAATTCTACGGTGGTATGCGAGCCGATGAAGCCCGTCCCACCGGTAACCAAAATTGTTTGTTTCATTTCACTATATCTTTTTATAGGTTCTTTGTCTTTTATTGTCAGAACGTTGTCTTCTACCGATTATTATAAGAAACTCTTTTATTATCCACAGCGTGTCATAGTAGTAAAGCTGAATGCAACTATTGAAGCCCGAAGAGTATCTTTAAGCCACCATCAACACCGCTGAATCCCATAAAGGCTAGCGAGAGCAGTCCGGCCGTGACAAGTACGACGGCCATACCTTGCATGCCTTTGGGGATATTCACAAGCGATAATTGTTCGCGTAGGCCGGCAAAGACAATCAGTGCCAATGCAAAGCCCAATGCTGTGGAGAAAGCATAGACTACGCTTTGAAGCAGCGAAAACTCTTTCTGTATGACAAGGATAGCTACACCGAGTACGGCACAGTTTGTGGTAATAAGTGGAAGGAAAATGCCCAACGCCTGATACAGAGAGGGCGACACTTTCTTGATGATAATCTCTACCATTTGCACCAAGGCGGCAATCACGAGAATAAAAGCCAGCGTTTGCAAATACTCTAATCCGAAGGGGTTGAGCACATATATCTGCACCAGATAGGTAACGATGGTGGCCAACGTGAGTACGAATGCCACTGCCGCACCCATTCCGAGGGCAGTGTCTATCTTTTTGGATACACCTAAAAACGGACAGATACCCAAAAACTGCGACAACACGATGTTGTTCACAAAGATAGCGGAGATAAATATTAAGAGGTATTCCATGACTATGCTTTCTTTAATTTATTGACAATGGCAATGAGATAGCCCAATGTGAGGAAGGCTCCCGGTGGCAGGATAAACAAAAGGATGTTGCTTACCTCCGGAAGTATCACGAATCCGAAGACGGAACCGGCTCCTAAAAGTTCTCTTACAGAGCCGAGAAGGGTGAGTGCAAAAGTAAATCCTAATCCTATGCCGATACCGTCGAAGAAACTGTCTAAAGGAGTGTTCTTACAAGCAAATGCCTCGGCACGACCGAGGATAATGCAGTTGACCACAATCAGCGGTATGAAGATGCCTAACGACTCATTGACAGCAGGCAGATAAGCCTTGATAATCATTTGCAGAATGGTGACAAATGAGGCGATAACAACTACGAAAACAGGAATGCGCACCATGTCGGGGGTTACATTCTTGATGCAAGAGATAACTACATTTGAACATATCAATATAAACATCGTAGCAAGACCCATTGACAGTCCGTTGATAGCGGAAGTGGTAGTAGCCAGCGTAGGGCACATACCTAACAATAGCACAAAGGTGGGGTTCTCTTTTATTAAACCGTTGGTAATAATCCGGATATGATTCATTTTCTTATCTCCTTTCTTTTAGTTGCTTGTGGCTCTTTGCCTGCTGCATATAGGCTGCGTACGCCTGATTGACGGCAAGAAGAAATGCACGAGAGGTGATGGTAGAGGCTGTAATAGCATCGACGCTACCACCATCTTTGGTAACCGTAAGATTGTCTTTCACAGGCGTTTTCCCTATAACATTCCCTTTGTTTCCCCTCTGAAACCATTTGTCGGCCTTGGCACCGAGGCCGGGTGTTTCGGATGATTCGAGAATGGTATAGCCCAAGATAGTACCTTCGGTATTGAAACCCACGAGCACGCGAAGATTGCCTCCGAATCCCAATGTCGTGCTTTCTACAGCTGCACCGAGGGCAGTGGCATTTTTATCGGAGTTCTGCGTATGATGAATGATAAACGAGTATTCCTTTCCGCCGATAGTTTGTCTGACGGTATCGGTAGATATCACCCGTAAACTGTTGCTTTGCATAACGGTCTTGATACCGTCTGCCAGCGTTTTTTCTGCCTGTGCAGCAATAGGTGTAGCCGTTATGTGGTTTACGTATGCCAGCAAGCTACCCATGATGAGGGCAACAGCCACGAGTACGACGACCATATTGGTGAGTGTTGATTCTAACTTCTTCATGCTTTGACTACCTCCCCGAATCGTTTGGGTTTGACGTAAGTGTTGATAAGCGGCGTGAAAGCATTCATAATAAGGATGGCAAACGACATGCCTTCCGGGTAACTGCCCCAGTTTCTGATGACGACAGTTAGCACGCCAATACTGATGCCGTATATCAGTTGCCCTTTATGAGTCATGGGTGAAGTGACATAGTCCGTAGCCATGAAGATGGCACCTAACATAAGCCCGCCGCAGAGAATTTCGGACAAAGGGTCGGCGTAGATGGGATTGACAATGTGCAGCAGTCCACTGATAACGAATACCGTGGCAATGATGGAGATGGGGATGTGCCATGTGATAATCTTCTTCCACAGCATGTATCCCAAACCTATGAGTAACGCGATGGCAGACACTTCGCCAATGGTGCCTGCACCTCCTAAGGCATTACTGCCTAACAATAGGTGAGTGGCATCGGGCAGTTGGCTTAATAAAGAGGCATCTCCGGTCTTTATGGCCTCTTTCATAATACTGAGCGGTGTGGCACCTGTTGCAGCATCGAGGTATTTGTCCCACTGTCCGATAATTGGCCATGAGGTCATTTGGGCTGGGAAGCTGACAAGTAGGAAGCATCGACCTACCAAAGCGGGATTGAAAGGGTTGTTACCAATACCGCCAAACGACATCTTGGCAATACCGATAGCTACCAATGCACCGAGTAATACTATCCATATAGGAAGGTTTGAAGGCAGATTGAATCCCAACAACAATCCGGTGATGATGGCGGAACCATCGGATAAAGATGGCGTCTTTTTTAGGATATATTTGGAAATAGACCACTCAAAAAACATACATGCTGCAACACTGGACAGGCATACTACGGCAGACCCTATCCCAAAATAGGCGAAAGAGACAAGGAGTGCAGGTATCATTGCGATGATAACGCCGTACATATTGCGCTCCACGCTGTCCGTTCCGTGTGCATGTGGTGATAAAGATACGATTAATTTAGACATGATTTCTTTATTTCTGGTTGGGGGTATTACGTGAACGGATGATACCCATAACGGTAGATTTTCCGAAACGGATGTTGTCCAACAGCGGACGATGTGAGGGGCAGGTGTACTGACAAGAGCCGCACTCTATGCACGAGGTGACGTCTTCATTTTCCACCTTCTCCCAAAGATGTAGCGACGAGGCCGTGGCCAGCAGGTAAGGTTCGAGTCCCATAGGGCAGGCCGACACACATTTGGCACAGCGGATGCAGGGTTGCACTTCCTGACGGCGGGCATCGTTGTCTGTCAGTATGGTTACAGCGTTTGTACCCTTACATACAGGTACATCGGCAGATGTGAGGGCTTTTCCCATCATAGGGCCGCCGGCCAATAGTTTGTTGTCGCCCTCGGGCATACCGCCGCAAGCCTCTATAAGGTCTTTCATAGGAGTACCCATGCGTACAAGGAAGTTGCCCGGATGTGCGAGTTTCTTACCTGTTACCGTGGTGTAGCGTTCAAACAACGGCTTGTTTTTCATCACAGCTTGATACACGGCAAAGGCTGTACCTACATTCTGTACAACGGCACCTACATTTACGGGGATGGCCGGAGGGGCAGGTACTTGCCTGCGGATGACAGCATCTACCAACTGTTTTTCGCCACCTTGCGGGTATTTTTTTGCCAGAGGAACGATTTCAATATCGGTTCTTCCGGCTGTTTTCTCCTCAAACAGCGTGATAGCTTTCGGCTTGTTGTCTTCTATACCTATATATCCTTTCGTCACCTTAGCCGCTTTCATCAGCAACTCCAACCCCACAAGAATCTCATCGGCATGCTCCATCATGAGCCGATAATCGGATGTGATATAAGGTTCGCATTCCACGGCATTGATGATAATGCACTCTGCTTTGGCCGTGGGAGGCGGAGTGAGTTTGATAAACGTGGGGAATCCTGCACCGCCCATACCGGTAATCCCTGCGGTCTTTATCTTTTCGATAATGGCTTCGGGTGTGAGTTCTGGATGTGCAGATAGTGTCTCTAACTTGTCAGAACGATCTATGTTCTCCTCCCATTCGTCGTTTTCCACGTTGATGATAATGACCGGTTTCTTATAGCCGGTAGCATCAATGGCTTCGTCTACCTTGAACACCGTACCCGATACCGACGAATAGATAGGAGCGGAAACGAAACCTCCGGCCTCGGCAATCAGGGTTCCCACTTTCACCTTGTCGCCTTTCTTTACCACAGCTTTTGTCGGAGCGCCAATATGCTGTGCCAATGGAAAAACGGCCTGCTTAGGGAGGGCAGCCACTTGGGTGGCCGATTCATGGGTGAGTTTACACTCTTCGGGGTGGATACCTCCTATTTTAAATGATTTGATTTTCATGCTTGTACCTCCTCTTTCTGCACTTCTTGTGTCGGTTCTACATGCTTAGCCTTAGCTTCTTCCTGTATTGCAGGCTCGGGCTTTGGCTTAGGAGCGGGGAAATTAACTTCGAAAATAACATGTGTAGGACATACCGAGACGCATTTCCTACACAGACGACACTTGTTGAAATCTATATAACTAAGGTTGTTTTCGATGTTAATGGCATCGAACTTACACTCTTTAAAACACTTACCACAGGCAATGCAGGCTGACTTACAGCCCTTGATGGCAGTTGCTCCTTTCTCTTTGTTTACGCAACTAACAAAGATGCGACGACCCTTGGGGCCTTTCTTCCTCAGTTCGATAATGTTGCGGGGGCAGGCTCTAACACAAGCACCACAGCTTGTGCATTTATCTTCATCTACCTCCGGTAGACCGGTTTCGATGTTCATGTGTATGGCATCGAAGTCGCAGGCTGCCACACAATCGCCACAGCCTAAGCATCCGTATCCGCATGCTGTCTCGCCTGCACCTGTAGCATGCATGGCTGCACAGGTACGTAAACCATTGTATTCAACTATTTTGGGACGTAGCGCACAAGTGCCGTTACACCTGACAACTGCGACCGTTGGCTCAGCATTGGCAATGGCCATACCCAACAAATCGGCTACTTGGTTCATTACTTCCTGTCCGCCAACGGGACAGCGCAATCCGTCGAGCGATTCCTTGTCGGCTCCTTTCACCAACGCATCGGCAAAGCCTGCGCACCCGGGATATCCGCATCCGCCACAATTAGCTTGTGGCAATGCCGCTGCCACCTCGCCCAATCGGGGATCTTCCTCTACGGAAAACCGTTGGGAGCAGACGTAGAGCACCACTGCAGCGATAAGCGCAATGCTCCCGAGTACGATGATTGCAATAATCATAAAGTTCATAATATCTGTATAAGTTTTTGATGTTCGCTATTAGAGTAGGTCTCTCTTGGATTCTCTGTCTGTGACAAAGCCTTTATCCGGGGGCAAGAGAAACGTAAAGACGGGTTTTCAGACGGTCGCGCAACAGGTAGAGAAGCGCATAGTAGGGTACAAGCATCAGCAATCCTACCATGGCAGAGAGGCCTTCGTGGTGGGTAATGCCGGCTGCCGCAAAGAGAGAAACGACAAGAATAAGGAAAGGAATACCAAACCCTAACCATACTGCCAAACGGGCTACAGAGCGAGTGATACAAACAATCACGCTTTCGCCTATCCGATATTTCCCTGTATCGATGCCATAGACTTTTATCAGTTTTTCCTTGCTTTCGGCTGCATGACAATGGGCGGCAGCCTGACAAGCGGTACATGCTGCTGTCTGCACAATCTGCACAGTGATGCAATGATGGCTGATTGATTTGACAATCCCTGAATGCTTTATCTTGTTGCTCATATTGTTTCTGTAGCGGTAACGCCTGTTTTTGTTATGTGGGGTTGGCAATTGCAAAGATAGCATTATATTTTGAATATACAAACAGAAAGCTCCTTTTTTCAGTATATCATTGACAAAAGGAATAGTTGTTGTATAAAAAGGTTATCGACTTAAGCATGTACAAACGGGGTTTGTACAAACACCTATAGTAAAGTTTTTATCCTTTTTCTTGTTTGCTTAAGAATCTTTATGTACCTTTGCCGCGGTAAAAAGAATTCAAAGTGCTAAACCTATTATTCGAGACCATATTCACCTTATTATATAAAGGTGTGAGCGAGGTAAAGAGAAATGTGTGTTTCCCTTTATCTTTTAACACTTTATATTTGGTCAACTCAAATAATTTGCTAACACACACACACACATTCGCACCGCCAGTCGGATAATACTTTAAACGCTTTTTCATACGCGCGCGCGAAGCGTGTCGCATCCCCCATAAACAAAGGGCTCCAAGGAGTTCCCTTTGTTCCTCTTTTTGTGCCCGTTTGTAAGGTGCAGAAAGACGAAAATCAAGCTAAATATTCATCATTAAACAAACCATTATTATGAGCAAGAATCAAGTAACCGTGCAGGACTACATTGCTCCTGCCACACGCATCATTCCCATGCAGCAGCCGTGCAGCCTGCTCGCCGGCAGCCCCAATGGCAATGGCGGCGGCACCAGCGTCGTCCCCTTAGACCCCGATGATGACGACGACATCTCCGGCGCCAAGAAGTGGGGCGGCTCCCTCTGGGAAGAAGAGGAAGAAGAAGAATAAAAAGAAGAACGGAAAGAAGAACAGGAAAGATAAAGAGCTAACAAAAAAAGTAAAAACAATGGAGACAATGAAGACAATACAACAACTGTTGAAGATACAAGCCATGCTGCTCTGCGCAGCATTGACCGTCGTCTCGTGCGCCGACGACAACCTGACCGACGACAAGGAAGAGGGCGATAAAGGCACCGCCGTGAGCTTCCACGTGAGCAGCGCACAGGACGAGATGCTCCTGCAACAGCAAACGGCACCTGCCACGCGCTCTGCCGTCCTCTCGCGTCTTGGCGACGAGGGGCTGACCCTCGAAGACCTCGCCACGCGCAAGCATGCCGTGCAGGGTACCGCCGACCTCTGTATGATAGAAACCACCATCGAGGGTGTGAACCCCGTGCTGCCCTCTGCCGATACGCGGGCGCAGGTGAAGACCAACATCGACAACTTCTTCACCACGTCGGGTTACCGCAGCGATACGCCGGGCTTTGCCCCCGACACGCCCGATTGGTTCTATGCCGTGAAGACGAAGAACGACGGCACACTCACCACGTATCACCCGTGGCACTGGGGCTACCGCTATGGCCGCTTCTACGCCGTGTACCCCGAGGCCAAGAGCGAAAACAAAATCACCCTCTCGCCGGCCACCCACTCGGGTACGCCCTATGTGGAGTTCGAGGCAGAGCAGGACGTGAAGAATCAGAAAGACCTCATGACCGCCTGCTCGGGCGAAGTAAAGTACGAGACCCGCGGCGTCGCCCCGACGACCAATCTCAAGTTTAGACACGCCCTGACAGCCGTGCACTTCGCCGTGGGACAGAACCTTTCGTGGAACAAGCGCATCACGAAGGTGGAAATCAAGAACGCCTGCAGCAAGGGCAAGTACATGTTGCCCACACAGTATGGCGGCGCAGGCACTTGGGTGGCCGGCAGCCTGACCGACCGCAAAGACTTTGTGCTCGACGTGGCCGCCTCGCCCATCGACCTTAGGAAGAATCCCAACACGGTGATTATGGGCAACCCCACAGACAACTACACCTTTTATATGATACCGCAAGACCTGACGGGCGTGTCGGTGGTCGTCACGCTGGAGGACAACGACCCTGCACATCCCAGTCCCGCACCCAACACCATCACCATTCCGCTGACGGGCAAAAAAGCATGGAAGCCCGGCACCTCGAAGCTCTACAAGCTCTCGCAGAACACCAGCGACTGGACATTCCACCTCACCGTCACCCAACAACCTGCCCCTGCCGCCTACAACGCCACGCAGACCGGCAACTACGGCATCAGCAGTTATCGCCAAGCTCCTGACGGCACACAACGGCCGGTAGCATGGAAAGTGGTAGGTTACGATGCCAACAATGATGGCAACTTCTCCATGAGTGAAAAGCCCACATGGCTGACCAGCCTTAGCAAGACTGAGGGCGATGGTGGTACTGCTGCCGACCAAGGTACAGCTACACTGAAAGGTGCAGAAGACTTGCTTGCTAAGCGTAACAAGGCTCTCAAGGAAGCAACCGCCTTAGGTGCTGCGGGTGCTCCTTACGACCTTTCTACCAATGGCGGTAGCGTAAGTCGCAGCACAGCCAACTGTTACGTTATCTCTGCTCCCGGTCATTATCGCATCCCGCTTGTTTATGGTAATGCCATAGAGAACGGGGCAACTTACGATAAGTCATACATCAGCCATGCCGCTGCAGGCGATCCGCACGTCTTGTATAACTTCCAAGACCATGCAGGTCACAACATTGATAACCCATGGATTGAGAAGACCAACGGTGGTGCCAATGCGAGTGTTGATGGTGCCGAGGTTGTCTGGGCTGATGCTGCCGACCTCGTTCGTCCTTCTTCTCTTTCTATCAAACATGTTGGTGGCGATGCTTTCCTCGACTTCGAGGTTAAGGAAAGCGATATCCGGAGCGGTAATGCCGTTGTTGCTGTCAAGAAGGGTGGCACCATTGTCTGGTCATGGCATCTTTGGTTTGCTCCTAAGGATGCACTCGATAAGATAAAGGTTACTAACCATCAGAACGTAGATTATAACTTCACCAAGGAGACTTTGGGTTGGAAACTAATACAGTGGAGTGGTTCTACCTACGACAAACCTCGTACTGTCAAAGTCAAGGTTGTGCAGACCGTTAAGAATGGCGGAGTAGCACAGGAGACCATTATCAATATCACCCAGAATCCAGGCGGTGTTAAGAAGGCCGCTACAACGCTTTATCAGTTTGGTCGTAAGGATGCTTTCCCTGGTGTGGCTACAAGCGAACTAAAGGCTGGTGGTATAACAGAGAATGCTGGTGACAACATGTCTATCATGAATGGTATTCAACATCCTGATCTGTATTACATAGGGGATAGTAACTGGCAGAACAACTACGGTTATTACAACCTTTGGTCAGCTGATAACACAGTAATAGGTGCTTATAGTCTGGGTAATGATAATCCCGTAGTCAAGACAGTTTACGATCCTTGTCCTGTCGGCTTCAAAATGCCTGCCAACAATGCGTTCACTGGGTTTACAACAACAGGCCAGAATACTTTAACGTTATCAGAATTCAATGTCGACGGTACATCAGATTCGCAGCGGTATCAAGACAATTTCGGTCATAACTTCTGGACCAATAGTAGTAAAACGGCTACTATCCACTTCCCTGCTTCGGGCTATCGCCGCAGCGGTGATGGTTCGCTGTACGGCGTCGGCAACTACGGTCTGTATTGGTCGGCCGTCCCGTACTACACGAACGGCGGTTGCAGCCTGTACTTCGGCTCGGGCTTCGTGTACCCGCTGTACGTCAGCAGTCGGGCTTATGGGTTGGCGGTGCGTCCCGTAGCCGATGAATAACGGAAGTGAAAAAGGCTCGGTACGACACTAAGGTAGAGGACCGATGGCATCATCTTACATCACATCCGGCTGATGTACTTTTAGAAAAGAATAAAAGCGAAGTGGTGATTAAGGGAAAATCTGCATGGGTTGAAAAGGAAACAGGAGGGCTAAAAGTGTCCTCCTGTTTTTGATTTATCTCCAATCGGTCATGAGATTACTTATATCCTCTCTGACAAACCAAAGCGAATAAGTTGCAAAAAGCTATCCTTCTTTGCACTCAAAACTATCTTTTTATATGCTCGGAGCTATGCTTTGATACCGTCAAAGCATAGCTTTTTTAGCTTGCTTTATATACTATTGATTTTCAAATATTTATATATTGTAGTATTCTGATTTAGGTTGACAGTTATTATTGTTAATACTACCTATGTTTACATTTATTTCTTTGTTGTCCTGATAAGGTTTGGTAAGTTCAAAAATACGTGAGTTCGGGTTAAGAAAGTTCTTATAAAAGTTGGTAATCTCGTTAGTTTTTTGTAACTTTATAGTTGAAAATCAACAACTTACGAAATAGCCAAGCGATGATTACCAAAGACAAAGTTATAGAAATTTTCTGTATTATTGATGAGTTTGACAAGGGGGATAAGCTCTTAAAACTTGCCAGAAGTGATGAAATGAAAGACCGCACCAACCCGATAGAAACGAGGTTGGCGCGGCCTTTATCTGTTGATATTACACTTATTCGGGGCGCATTACCACTTTAATCCGATTACCACTCGATAACAGCCGGTCTTTGAGGAAAGCGGCAAGGTTTTCGGGGGTCAGTTCATTCACTACCTTTTTATAATCGGTATAGGTGTCGACTCCATAGTGTTTATAGGTCTGAAGTTTGGCTATCCAATAAGAATTGGTCTTCGCATCTACATCAACTTGTTTAAGCATGAAGTCCTTTACTTTCTGCACCATATCGGCATCCATCTTCTGTGCGCCCTCAACAACACCTTTTTCCATCAACTCAATGGCAAGGTCGGTCTTGGAGGGGTCGCTGATGGGTGCATATAGCTGCATGAAGAGATTAGGATTGCCGGCCTCGACTCCCATGGAACCGTTGGCACCTACCGAGTAGGCTGCGCCGGCATCTTCGCGTACGGTTTTGAGGAGCACCATGGAGAGCACTTGCCCAACAGCACTCATCTTTATGCGGTCTTCCAGCGTGTTGTTACCTTTGGCGTAGTAGAAGTAGAACACGATGGGCTTAGGTGTTTCCATCTTACGGGTGAAGATGCACTTCACATCACCTGTAGCGTATGTCTTCACATACCTGTAGTTGCTGCGTGCTTTTGAAGCGGGAAGCGAGGCGATATACTGTTCGATGAGCGGACGGAGCGTGGCTTCATCGAAGTTGCCCACAAATGTAAACGTATAGTTTCCGGCATTTCCATACAGCTGCTTGGCCATCTGCAAGATACGGTCGTAAGACACTTTGGCGAGGTCTGACAGTTGCAGGTTAGCGAAGCGTGGATTATGACGATTGATGGTGTTCGTCAGCGAGTCGATGAAAGCGCTTTCGGGGCGCAAGCCTTTGTTCTTCAGCATAAGTTCGCTCTGCGACATCAGGTCGTGGAAAGACTTTTCGTCCTTGTTGATAGCGGTGAATTGCAGATAAACCAACTGCATCATCGTTTCGAGGTCTTTGGGTGTTGAACCGGCTTTCACGTACTGATAATCATCTTCGGTAGCCACCGACACGTGTGCCTGTTTACCGGCGAGGGCTTTTTCAAGCTCGGTATGAGAGAAGTTACCTAGACCACTGGCTGCTATGACATCGTCGTAGAGCTTGAGGTTTGCATAATCGGGTGCATCAAAGAGACTGCTTCCGCCCTTAGCCGATGCCTGCATGACAACCTCGTCGTCCTTAAAGTCGGTCTTTTTCAATATGACAGTGGCACCATTGGAAAGGGTCATTTCCTTGTAACCGAGTACTTTATTTTCTTTTACGCTCTTAATCTTTCCTGCCTTCGGCATCTTGGTGATGAGGGGTTCGTTCTTCACGTTGTCCACATAAGGTGTGGTTTGTTCGGCACGTGCAGCCTCGAGTGCAGCCCTCATGGTAGCCGGCGTGGGATAGGTAATACCCTCTTTCTCCTGTGCGAGGTCATAGACCACGAGGTTGGTATCGCTCACCGAAATCAGTTCTTTAGCAGCTTCGTTGATGGCCTCGAGGGGGATGGCCGGTGCCAGCATTTTCCATATTTGATATTCATCTTCGGCAGAAGGTATGGGTTCATTCCGCAGATAATGTTCGCGATACTTGTCTCCGTACTCGTCGTTCTTTACTTTGTTACGGTTCGTGTAGGCTTTTTCGGCCAACGACAAGAACTCTTCTTTCGCCCGCAGATACTCTGTAGCGGTGAATCCGTGCTGACGTACACGCATCAGCTCGCGCATGCCGGCTTTCAGCGCATCAAGGTCTTTTCCTTCTTTGGCTACGATATTGAGTTCAAAGGCATCTTTCGTTTTGGAGATGAAATAGCGTCCCTCTTCGGCCGAAGCCTGTACAAACGGGCATTGCGGGTCTTTTGTCATCTCGCTGAGACGCGCATTGAGCATGGTCACGATGGCATTCTTCACATAGTCTTCGGCCATATAGTCTAATCCCACCTTGGCAGAATCGGGTGTGGCATCGTGCTTCATGTTGATGGATACTATGCTGAACTGCTGCTCCTTATCCTTTTCAAACAAGTAAATAGGCTCCACGTTGTCGGGCACGGGTGTCGGCACTACCTGTGCGGCATTCTTAGGTACCACGATAGAGCTGAAGAGCTTCTTGATTTGAGCCTCGGTATGGTCTACGTCCACATCGCCCACTACAATGATGGCTTGGTTATCGGGACGATACCATTTCTTATAATAGGCACGCAATGTGGCGGGGCGGAACGAGTCGATAATGCTCATCAGACCGATGGGCAACCGCTCTCCGTATTTGCTTCCCGGGTAAACTTTGGGCAGGATCTTCTCGAACAAGCGTTGTGTACCGCTGTTGCGCATCGTCCATTCTCCGTGTACCACACCGCGTTCTTTGTCTATTTCCTTGGCATCGAGTGTCAGTCCATTGCTCCAGTCTTTCAATATGAGCAGACACGAGTCAAGGGCAGACTGTCGCTTGGTAGGCACATTGCACACGCGGTACACGGTCTCTTCGATAGAGGTATAGGCATTCAGGTCGCTACCAAACTGCACACCGAGCGAGCGTGTAAAGTCAATGATGCCGTTGTCTTTGAAGTGTTCCGACCCGTTAAACGCCATGTGCTCGAGAAAATGAGCCAATCCGCGTTGGTCGTCGTTCTCGTTAATAGACCCCACACGTTGCGCAATATAGAAGTTGGCCACGTGTTCGGGATAGTTGTTCTTACGGATGTAATAGGTGAGTCCATTGGGAAGTTTGCCCATTCTCACCTCCTTGTCTACCGGTATCGGCGGCATTTGGGGCATCTGTGCTTGTACCAAAGCGCATAACGCCCATACGGCAAGGAATAGAAAGGTTCTCTTTTTCATAAATATATCAATTAAAATGAATTGTATCTTTCATTGGATGTAAGGTAAACAAACCGCCTATCACCCGATGCTTTCATCGGGGGTGGCAGGGTCTATCTTATGCAAAGATAGTGCAAGCAAGTGCCATAAGAGCTCGGTCTTAGATGGCCGAGCGCAGCCTATCTTATGCAAAGATAGTGCAAGCAAGCGCCATAAGAGCTTAGTCTTAGATGGCCGAGCACAGCCTATCTTATGCAAAGATAGTGCAAGCAAGCGCCATAAGAGCTTAGTCTTATATGGCCGAGCGTAGCCTATCTTATGCAAAGATAGAAAAAATATACATACAAGATTCTAAATGAATGGATATTTTTTTATTTTTTACATCTGATTCCCGCCCACACGAGAGTTCTATCCAAGGATATTTGAATTGTAAGCCTCGTAGAAGCGATGGAACATAGGCAGGGGTGAAGCCCGTAGGGCAAGCGCTGAAACAACGTTCGCTGTGCGAAGCGGAGCGGAAACGAAATTCGCTGACACGAAGAGGAAGCAAAGCGAGGCGCGCAATATGTCAGCCCAGCGCGCAGCGCTGGGTATAGGGCGTTCCTCCAAATGGAGCGCTGTAGGTGCGACAGAGAGCAACAATATATGCCGTTTGTCGCAAGAAAGGTTGCCGACCTTTCTCTGTATAAATGCCATCTGTACCACGCACAAACGCCACCTGTACATAGGACAAACGCCATCTGTACAGGACATCATGACAGATTGGGGATAAAAAGAAAGGGTGAAGGTGGCGGAATAAAAGGTTAAGGGAGCGATTCCAACAGCCGTTCGATAAGGCGCGGAACGGCATAATCGTCGATGTCAGACTCGGAAATCCAAATGTATTCCGGTGGAAGTGTAGGCCTCACCTCCGTTTCCAAAAGATAAAAATCGGCCAACAGAATACGGTGAGTAAGTACATGTTTCACATTGCGGTGCAACATAGTGAGTTTGCCCATGGGTAAGGGCGAGAGTGACAGTGCAGCATCCGCCTTTTCCGAGAGGCCGAGGGCTTGCGGTACGGGTGGTTCCCACAATCCCTGCCATATATCGCCCGAGGAGCGGCGGCGGATAGCCGTAAAGCCCTGACAGCGCACATAGATATAGGTGAGGCGGCGTGTCTGTATCTTCAACTTCCGCAACTTCACGGGCAATTTGTCGATACGACCTTCACCAAGTGCCACACAACTCCCCGACAAGGGGCAGAGCAGGCAACGTGGTGATTGGGGCGTGCATTGGATGGCTCCGAAATCCATCATCGCCTGATTAAAGGCCGAGGGCGCATCCGGTGGTAACAGTTCCTGAGCCAATGCCGCAAAAGTTTTCTTGCCTTGTGTAGAATTAATAGGCGTTTCTATACCGAAATAGCGCGACAATACGCGATACACATTGCCGTCTACCACTGCCACGGGATGTCCGAACGCGATGGAAGCCACGGCCGCTGCGGTATAGTCGCCCACGCCTTTCAGCTTTTTCAGTTCTTCGTAGGTGTCGGGAAAGTTCCCTCGTGCGGCTATCTGCCGTGCAGCGGTGTGTAGGTTGCGTGCCCGCGAGTAGTAGCCCAGTCCCTGCCATAGTCGGAGCACCTCGTCTTCAGTGGCGGCTGCAAGATCTTCCACGCGGGGAAAACGCCGCATGAAACGCTCCCAATAGTCGCGTCCCTGGGCAATGCGGGTCTGTTGCAAGATGACCTCGCTCAGCCAAACAGCATAAGGGTCGGTCGTCTCACGCCAAGGCAGTTCACGCCGGTTGTGCGTAAACCAATCTAACAAAGCAGAGGTGAAACGTTTCACATCGGTAGGATGATGGGATGCCATGCCGCAGCTTACTGCACCGGATACTTCTGGTAGATGCGTAACCCGAACAACGGTGCCACGGCGTAGGCGTGTTCCATGAGGTCGGACATGGTATGTTCGTAGTTCTCCCATTCCTTATTACGCAGGAAGAAATAGAAGTTGATGGGCAAACCGTGATCGGTCGCTTCTTGTTGTCTTACCAAGATGGTCATGTCGGAATTCACTTCGGGGCGGTTACGTAGGTAACATTCCATATAGTTGCGATAGAGACGCAGGTTGACGGGGTTGCCCTTCAGCTCCTCTTCGGTGCAGAGCCCTTGCTCCGACAGTCGGCGTTTCAAGGCCTCGTCTGCCACGACAATAGAACGGAAATCAAGGTAGAAGTTGCGGTTCACCCGCCGGCCGTCGCCCTGCGTCATGCCTTTCCAATTCTGGAAAGATCCGTTTACAAGCGTCAGCGGTGATACAGTGAGGATGGTGTTGTCGAAATTCTGCACCTTCACAGTGGTAAGCGAAATCTCCTGCACCACGCCATCGATGGCCGTTCCCTGCACGGTAATCCAATCGCCTTTGTGCACCATTTCGTTGCTCGTGAGCCGTATGCCGGCCACCAGTCCCTCAATGGTATCTTTGAAAACCAGCATCAGTACGGCCGACGTTGCACCAAGGCCGGCGAAGAGAGTCAGAGGGCTACGGTTGATGATGACCGACAGCGTGATGATGACACCGATAAAGATGGCTACTATCTTCAGTACCCCGCAGAACGATTGTATATACTGTTGCGATGACGAACCGATACGCGGCTCGATATAACGGAAGGAGTCGATAAAGACAACCGCCAACCGTACCGACATCACTACGATATAGATGGACGTGAGACGGGTAAGTGCTTCGTGTACCAATGGGAACTGATGGAAGATAAGGGGGAGTAGTTGCCATACCACGATGGCGGGAACGATGCGGCAGGCCGACAATAAGACGGTGCGGTTGAATAGGATGTCGTCCCATACGGCGGCCGTCTTGTTCGTCACTTTCAGTATAAAGGGTACCAATACCCTGTGACAGATAATGAATGCCAACCATGCCAGCAGCATAGTAACTACCACAAGTAACGTGTGGCGAACTACGGGTACGGTGCTTCCGGTGATACCCGTAAGCTCTATCAAATTGTCTATGAAAATACGAATAGTGTCCATATAAAATAATGTGTATGCAATGTTACGATATGAAGAGGCTACTGCGGAGCACAGAGGGTGTTGCACACATCGTCTTGGAAAGCACGGGCGCGTGCGCTCTGCATGACACCTTGGTTGATGATAGCAAAGCACAGTTTATGGCCGTTTGCGGCCGTGCAGTAGCCTGCGAGACTGATGATACCCGTCAGTGTACCCGTTTTGGCACGCACGTTGTCGTGGGCGAAAGTGCCTTGCATCCTATTCTTCAGTGTCCCGTCCGAGCCTGCTATGGGCAACGATGGCAATAAATGCAGGTAGATGTGGCTGTTGCGGTAGGCATGTTTCAGCAACGTTACCTCCAACTCTGCCGATACGTAGTTATAGAGAGACAGACCGCAACCGTCGGCAATGCGATATTGCAAAGCATTGAGGCCTAAACGGTCGATAAGCCGATGTATAATGCTACGGGCATGCGATGCCGTGGCGGGACGATTGCCTGTGGCAGCGGCTATCTGATAGAACATGGATTCGGCATAGAGGTTGTCGCTCTCTTTCATCATGCGCATCAATATTTGGTCTATCGTGTGGAAACGCGTACATATCTCGTAGGCGTTGGGTGGACAGTTGTTGATACCGGTGGTGCCGTCTATCACGACACCGGCATCAGCCATCTTCGCCAAGAAACGCTCCATAAAGATGTCGCGGCGGGCAAAGACCAATGGCGACAGCACGGGGTTGTCATCGTCCCAGCACCAGCCTTCGCCCAGCAGAGCAGTCTCTTTCATGCCCATGTCGGCATATATGGTTCCCCGTATGGTGTCGATGCCCATTTTCTTGATGCTCTCCACAAAGGCATTGATGTCATCGATATTTAGGCGGGGGTCGAAGCCGCCTATACAGTAGAGGTCGCCGGTAAGTGTGCGGTCGGCAATGGTGCCGGTATATTTGAGTTGGGTCTTGAACAGATATGAGCCACCTAAGCGGTCGAGGGCTGCCACTGCCGTTACTATTTTCATGGTGGAAGCGGGGCGCAGTAATTGTCGTTCGTTCCGGCGATAGAGGACGGAGTCTGCCGTAAGGTCGTAGACCATGATGCCGACCTGCGAGGTCTGAAACAGAGGGTCTTGCAGCAAACTATCTATCGTGGTCTGTACCGAATGCGGCCACGGAAGTGTTTCAGAGGTGGTTGCTGTGGTATCGGGTGGCGCAGCTATGGGGGTTCCCATGCCTGCACACGCCCATAGCAATAGGCCGAACAGCGTCTGCCAACGTGCTGTTATGCCATGTTTGAACTGTATCCTCATTCTTTCGTTCTCCTTCTCGTGCAGGTATTTCTGTCGCTTCTCCCCCCCCATCGGCCATGAGACGGCTCATCTAACATCTCAATATTGATGACATAGCTTCCTAACAGGCTCTTATGACCGCTTGGGGGTTAAGAAGTTTTTACACGGCAAAGGTACGAAATATTTCCCGCTCGTGCAAATCCCTTTTCCCGTTTTCAGATTCGTCATTTCCGTGCTTTGTACCGATGTTTGTGGCGGAGCGGCGGGGGAGGGATTTGGATGGGCGGGTCGGTATCGGCTCGTTCGTTCTCCCCATGCTCTGCGATGCCGACAAGAAGACCGCTTTTCATTCGTAACTTTTCCGCCTCTTTTCCTTATGACTCCTTAGTATTTGATACTCAAAAGTTCGGGATTGCAACTTTTAAGGGTCGTAAAGTTACGATTGATAAGTCGG